>ENA-UOOK01005356-UOOK01005356.1-fermentation-metagenome-genome-assembly--contig:-NODE-5356-length-12929-cov-5.200016_pt1 | contig 12929 bp, 15 predicted proteins | sample MGYA00245777_ERZ724023 | MGnify/ENA primary metagenome ERZ724023 (study PRJEB28704, sample SAMN03018312) | fermentation metagenome | biome: anthropogenic terrestrial biome; feature: soil; material... | reverse complement strand
TGTCCCATATTAATAATGCACACATCTCCCAACCTCACCATCGGCCACTTACTCATCCCCCAACAACCCCCTCAGCTCTTCCATCTTGGCGCTTATATCCAGGGCTAGTTGGTCCAGGCGGGCCATGATCACTTCCGGTTTGTCATACTCCACTTTCTCGTATTCAATCTCTTTGTAGCGGTTGATGGAGAGGTCATACTCATTCTGCTTGATCTCTTCCTTATCAACCAGGAAGCTTTGTTCGGTACGTTTGCGCGCGGCTTCTCCTTGGAGGTTGTGGAAGCGGTTGATAATATCCGGAATATCCCCCTCGTTACCTAAGTCGGTCCGTTTGTCGTCTAGGGAGTACCCATCGGACTTCATATCATAAAACCAATCTTGATCCGACCCTCCGGCGTCGGTCTTCGTAAAAACCAGAATGGCGGTAGAAACACCGGCATATGGTTTGAATACCCCACTGGGCATGGAGATGACCCCCCGGAGGTGTTGGTTTTCCACCAATTCCTCCCGCAAGGATTTATGAGCCTTAGTGCTACCAAATAAAACCCCGTCCGGTACAATGCAAGCGCCCCGCCCGCCTTTCTCCAGCATCCGGAGAAAAAGCGCGACAAAGAGCAGTTCCGTCTTTTTGGTGTTACAGGCTTTTTTTAGGTTATCGTGGATGCTCTCCGCATCGATCGTCCCGGTGAAGGGCGGATTCGCCAAAACCACTTGAAACTTACCCTCAATGGTGTTATCCTTCGACACGCTGTCGGCATAGTGAATCTGGGGATTCGTAATGGAATGGAGCATCAGGTTCATGGCGGACAAACGCAGCATCGTCCGGTCGGTGTCAAACCCGGTAAACATCTCCCCGGTAAACCTCGCCCATTGCTCCGCCGTCATGGTACTCCCGTGCTTTTCCCTGATATATTCAGCGGAGGATACCAGGAAACCGGCAGTGCCGCAAGCGGGATCGCAGATCAGGTCATCCGGGGTCGGCTCCACCAGTCGCACCATCATGTCACGGATCTGCTTTGGCGTCCGAAATTGTCCGTTCACCCCAGCTTGGTTTAATTTGCTCAGCATATACTCGTATAAATCCCCAAGGGTATCTTTGTCTTTGATGTCATAGGCATAGAGTTCTTCCAACCCGGTAATAACTTTCTGCAGTACCTGCGGGGTAGGAAAAAGAAACAGCGCGTCTTCCATATACCTGGAGAACGCTGAGTCGGCGTCGCCGTTCAAATGCTTAATGAAAGGAAAGACCTGCTGCCCGATGATCTCGAAGATTTCCCGTGCGTCCTTGTCCTTAAACTTAGACCAGCGCATGGCTTGTCCCTCTGGGGTCTGCGGGAAAATCTTGCTTGGCACTTCATGCCCTAAGGCTTCCAAACTCTCGTTCTCAATTTCTTTTTCATCCAGTGAGCGGATAAACATCAAGTAAGTTAACTGCTCAATAACGGTCAGCGGCTGGGTGATTCCCCCCGCCCAGATATCGGTCCATATTTTATCGACTTTATTCTTAATCTCACCGGTAATCATCTGTTACATCTCCTCAATCCGTGATAGGTTCGTGTTTGGATCGCTGCGTTTAACTTCAATAATATTCAATTTAGTCCACCAATTTTCCTTCTATAAATGGTAACCTCGTCGGCAATTCCCCTTACGAAAAGTTTTGACACGTATCTTCCTACGTATTATAATGATCATTAGGGGGATAATAAATATGAAGTCTTACTCATCAATGGATTTAATAAAAATTCTAAATGATGACGGATGGTATTTTTATAAAGCTACTGGTAGCCATCGCCATTTTAAGCACCCCATAAAAAAGGGAAAGTTACTATCCCCCATCCTAGAAAAGACATCCCTTATAAAACCGTGAAAAGCATTTTTAAACAAGCAGAAATTATTCCTATAGATATAAACTAGATAAAATAATAATATGGAGTTGATACGCGTGAAAAAAGATCATTATATTTATCCTGCAGTATTCGATTACGCCGATGATGGAATCTCTATTTCTTTCCCTGACCTGCCTGGATGCTTCTCTTGTGCAGACTCAGACGAAGAAGCAATCAAAATGGCTAACGATGCACTTAGCCTTCACCTTTATAGTATGGAAGAAGATAATGAAGAAATACCTGAGCCAACCCCTATTAAAAAAATACACCTTGATTCTAACCAAGCTGTTGTTCTTATTGAGGTGTATATGCCAACTATGCGGGAAGCCATTGAAAACTATTCAATAAAGAAAACGCTATCGATCCCTCAATGGCTTAACAAACTTGCTATGGAGAAAAATATCAATTTTTCACAAGTACTTCAGTCAGCCTTAAAAGAACAATTAGGCATACGAAAAAGGCCATGATAGAGGACTTATTTCCCCCTCCCAATCAAACTTCTATTTTATCGGTTTGCCGATTTTCTTCTCCAATCTCCACTGTGGTGCAGTCCCATCGTCACCCCAATACTCATCTAGGGATGAAATTTTGCCATCTTTGATTTTGAAAAATGAAACTACATGAAAGGAATTACTATTATCGCGAGCCCAAATCCGGGCGACGGAAATCACTAAATCGTCGATTGTTTCTACTCTTTCAACATTACCGTACCATTCACCGGGATATTCACAATTAGCGATAATATATTCTTCAACAGAAAAGCTTTCATTTGTATTATGCCAGTTGATTACCGCATCAGCTGAAAAATGGGCTTTTAAATTTGTCCGATTCTGAGCAGCAACATCTGCCATAAACCTGATTACAAACTGTTTCTGGTCCATACATTACGCTCCTCTCACATAAATTAAGGAATTGCCTGATTCCCTCGACAATTAGGCAATTCCTCAAATACTACGATCATTGTAGTTTCTTTTTTTCCATGTATTGTACAAGTTAATATTTAAAGCTGAGACCAAACCGCATCAAGGGTTCTACCTCAATCTCCCATGGATAGAGGATCTCAGAGAATAAAAACAGGTAATGACTGCCCAAAACCAGATAGGAGAATTCCCCGCCGCTATTTCGCGACTGCTGATACCCGACTCCCCCATAAAACCGGAAGAAGAGAAACTCGTGGGGTAGGAGATAGACCGCCCCGAGATGGATTTTGGCATCAAGATCGGAAGCGAAATATTCAATGTTGGTTCCGACATAGAGATCGTTCAATAGACGGAACTTCAAAGCGCAGGCTAGATTGTCCTCCGTCTCATATAATTGCAGAAAACCACTGGGGAACGCGCCTTTGTGCTCGGCTTCCGCGGAGGCAAGCGTTGGGGTTATACCAATGAAGATGAATGCTACCATTATAAAAAGAAGAACCCGATCATACCTTTTCATAAGCCTTCCTCCTTAAAAATTGAAACTGAAGCCAAAACGGGAGCTAGGGGCATAATTTATTTCCCAGGGATAGATAATTTCAGTAAATAAAAATAGGAAATCAGCGCCCATCACGACATAGGGGTACTGATAGCCATTTCTACCGGAGAACTGAACGCCGCCTCCCCCGTAAAAGGAAAAGATGAAAAAGTCATGGGGGAGATAGTAAACCGCTCCGAGCTGCATCCTTAATGCCCATTCTTGATAGGAGTATTCAAGATTCCCCGTGGCGTAAAGACCATCGCGCAGTCGGCATTTCAAACCAGGCGCCAACATCCGGTCTTTATAGCACAGGTTTAACATGAAGACCGGTGAATGATCTTTGTCGAAAAAATCAGAGGATACCTCGGGCCAAGCTGGTTTATGCGTTTCAAGCGTCTCAAGCGGTGTGAAAAAGGAAGACCCTTTTGAACTCAGCTCAATTGAACCACTAACCGTGGAGGCGTGAACCTGAACATCATATCCTCCCTCAAGAATAAAAAGCCGGTTCGAACGGCCGGAGAATCTTCCCGGGAATTCCGAATCGATCCGCCCCGAAGTAGTTTCAAGTTCCCCCCCGACCGTTGTCCACTCCGGAAAGCGAAAGCGGAGGTCCCCCGAGACGGAATCGGCCGCGAGGATAATCTGGTTGGGAATCGTCTCCCAGTAGCCATTTATACTACCGGAGACAGTGGAGACGTTGATCTCTTTCTGTAAATCCCACATCTCAATCATCCCGGAAATGCTGTAGAGTTCGGTTTTCTTGACCGGACCGTTAATCCGGATCGCGCCCGAAGCGGTCCGAGCTTGTACCAAAGCCGCCGGACCCGCAAATTCCGCGTTGATCTTTCCGGAGGCGCTATTAGCCGTCAGGCGCTCCGTCTCTCCACGAAAAGAAATATCCCCGGAAGCGGTAGAAGCAGTGATCGTATTTTTGTCGAAATTACCCCTCACGATACAGGTGCCCGAGGCGCTTTTCAGCTCTACGTTGGTTTGGGCTGGGACAGCGATTTTAATCTTGCCCGAGCAGTTCCAGTTAAAATTGGAGTGACCATCGGAGCGAGAAATGATTTGCAGTCGATCAGCTCTTTCGGTAAATACCGGTTTATATTCCTTCAATAGTCTGGCCACATTCTGCTCTGAAGCAGCCGTGATCTCGGTATTTACTTCAACCTCTACCCGGTAATCTGGGCTGACCGTCACCTCCACATCATGAAAGGCCACTTCCACCACAACTGAAGCTCCTGGTGATAGTCGAAAAGATTCCACCGTATGGTAATAATCGGTGGCAGCCAGAACACTGGCTTGTGGAGATATAATATGTAACAAAATGAGACCTAGCACCCCGCGCAAGATACGGGATGTAAAACGTCGGATGCTCATCTTCTTTCCTCCTTATTGTGATAAATACTAGAATTTAATACTAAACCCCGATCGAAACTGGGGTTCGATCCGATCGGCCAGCGGATACACGGATTCGGCAAAAAGGAAGAGATAATTTGTGCCAAGTAAGAGGTAGGGATACTGATAACCTTCGTTCCGAGAAATTTGACATCCCCCTCCCCCATAAAAATAGAGGTTAAAGTAGATTACCTTCTCTCCTTCAACGCGTAAAACAACTAATTCTTTAGGGAGCACATAAGCCGCCCCTAAGTGGAAGCGCAAATCCGCATCGGCTTGATCAAACTCCATGTTGGCAGTGGCATAGACCGGTTTGAAGATGCTTTGTTTAATCCCCATGCTAAAGGATTGATCAACCCAGTATAGGTTTAAAAAGCTCGCTGGTAAGATATGGGCGTCTTTTGGAAAATCAGCCGCCAAGACCTCAAAACTCCCTGCACCGATTAAGATCAGTACGAGTATAACTACAATATACTTTTTCATCCCGAACCTCCCAAATACAATAATCTCCGGACGAAATTAATATTCAATTTTTTTCGGGATTTTCCTGCTCTTGCCATGATTCCTCTCCATGTGATGTTGATCGTGCTTGCCAAAATAAAAGGTTATTGCGGCGAAAGGTTGAATTAAATCCAATAATTCAGACTGAACGGAGGCAATAAACATGTGGAAGTTATATGCGGTATTATCGGCGGTCTTTGCGGCTTTGACTTCTATCCTAGCCAAACTGGGAATTAAGGGGGTAAACTCCAACCTGGCAACGGCTATTCGAACCGTGGTAATCATCCTTTTGGCCTGGGGGATTGTCTTTTCCAGCGGGGCACAGCAGGGGATTAAAAATCTAACCAAACAGAATTGGCTGTTCTTAATCCTGTCCGGACTGGCCACCGGTTTATCCTGGTTATTTTATTATAAAGCCATCGCCGAGGGGAATGTCTCCCAGGTAGCGCCGATTGATAAATCCAGTATCGTTCTGACGCTAATCTTGTCCTATATCATCTTGGGTGAACAATTCACGACGAAAACTTTTATTGCCGGAGCGCTGATCACCGCGGGTACTTTCGTCATGCTCTTGCCTTAAAGCAAAACGGAGAACAATGTCAAGTATTGACAAATCTACGCTGGTATGATATTTATGTTAAATTGAACAGCAGGATCTTAACCGCTGATCTGAAGAATAATCGGAGGTATTTTGGGGATTAGATAATAATGGGTTGGAGGTAGATTATATTCAAATGAGAAAAGGGAAAATTAAGCTCCACGGTTTCAATAACCTCACCAAAACACTTTCTTTTAGTATGTATGATATCAGTTATGCAAAAACAGTCTCCGATCGAGATGCCTACATTGCCTACATTGACGAACAATATAATGCCGAACGATTATCAAGCATTTTAAAACATGTGACCGAAATCATCGGCGCTAATATCCTAAATATTGCAAACCAGGACTATGACCCCCAGGGTGCCAGCGTCACCCTTTTAGTATGTGAGGAGCATTTCGACAATGCCGGCGGGAAACCACAAAATGACCCGCTCGAACCGGAACACATCCTCGCGCACTTGGATAAAAGCCATATCGCGGTCCATACCTATCCCGAATACCATCCTGACGGTGGGGTGTGTACCTTCCGCGCCGACATCGATGTTTCCACCTGTGGAAAAATCTCCCCGCTCAATGCCCTTAATTACTTGATTGGCAGTTTTGATACGGATATTATGACCATTGATTACCGAGTGCGTGGGTTCACCCGGGAGATTACCGGTCGGAAAATTTTTAATGATCATAAGTTTAGTTCAATCCAAAACTATATTGACCGTAGTATCATCAATAAATACCAGATGATTGATGTTAACGTTTACCAGGAAAATATCTACCATACCAAATGCAAAGTGAAAAAGTTTGACCTAGATAACTATCTTTTTGGTTTCACGAAAAGAGACATTCATCCGGGAGAAGCACGGGAAATCACCCGTCGTCTGCAAAAGGAAATGAACGAGATCTTCCATGGGATTAATATTACCTAGCGCACAGTTGGAGGTGTTTGTATGGATTTAAAAGCTCACGCCGAAACGCCTTTATACACCGGACTGGATCACTACGCCAAGTCCAAAACCATCCATTTTGATGTGCCTGGTCATAAAAAAAATCCCACTTCCCCGCTGGCGGAGGCCTTTGGTGAACGCATTGCGCTTTTAGATGCAAATTCCACCAAAGATCTGGATATGCTCTCCAATCCAACCGGGATTATTAAGCGTGCAGAAGGCTTACTGGCGGATGCCTACGGTGCGGACTACGCTTTTATGCTGGTCAATGGTTCGACCTTCGGGGTAATCACCATGATTATGTCCGCTTGCGGTCCGAAGGATAAGATCATTATGCCGCGCAATGTCCATAAGTCGGCGATTAATGGGATTATTTTAAGCGGTGCCCTACCGGTCTTCATCGATCCGGAAATTGATCCCGAGTATGGGATCACCAACGGGATCACCTATGATTCGGTCAAAGAGGCGCTTAAGGAAAATCCTGATGCGAAAGGGATTTTCCTGATTAACCCCACTTATTTCGGGACGGTTTCCGATCTGAAGGCCATTGTCAAACTGGCTCACCGGCGCGGGATCCCTGTCTTGGTCGATGAAGCCCATGGTTCCCATTTTCCTTTTCACCCGGATCTCCCGGATAGCGCCATGAGTTTAGGGGCTGATTTATCGACGGTCAGTATCCATAAAACCGGCGGTTCCTTGACTCAAACCTCCGCCTTGTTGCTGAATAAGGGTTTGATCAGTAAGGAAAAAGTAAGAACCATCATCAATCTAATGCAAACCACCAGCGCTTCCTACCTACTTTTAGCCAGTCTAGATCTGGCCAGGAAGCATCTGGCGATCAATGGTAAAAAGATTTGGGGAAAACTCCTCCCCTTATGCGAAAAAGCCAAAGCCGAAATCGGAAAAATCCCTGGGTTAAGTGTGATCTCCAGAGATGAATATGTGAACGGCAAAGAAATCTACGATTATGATGATACAAAAATCGTCGTTCGCGTTAATGAGCTGGGCCTAACTGGTTTTGAGGTCTATGATCTCTTCAAGGAAAAATACCAGATCCAACTTGAATTGGCGGAAACCTATGTGGTACTGGCAATTGTCGGTCCGGGTGATACGGAAGAAAATATAGCCCTGCTCGTCAACGCCTTTAAAAGTTTAAGTCAGGAATATTATGGGCAGCGGCCGCCCTTCAACATCCCCTTGGCCGGTTTCTTCGAGCGGCCAAAAACAGTAATTGCGCCCCGCGATGCTTTCTATGGTGTGAAAAAAGCTGTGCCCATCCAGGAGGCCAATGGAGAAATCAGCGCCGAATCGATCATGATTTATCCGCCCGGCATCCCCCTGGTCATCCCCGGCGAGCGCATCACCGACGATATTCTTAAGCATTATAATTTTTACTTGAACCAAAACTGTATCATCATGAATGACGATGGCAATACCGAGTTGGTCAAAGTACTCGGTGAATAAAAGTTTTACAGTGTAAAAAGCTTGAAGCGGAGGGAAAAGGATGCTTGATTTGTGGTACTCAGAGTACCATACCAAGGATGTGCGTTTTTCGATTAAGGTGGAGGCCCATCTACATACGGAACAAACCAAATACCAAAGGATTGACTTTTTCCGGAGCGCGACCTTTGGTACTTTTTTCACCCTGGATGGACTGATGATGGTGACCGAAAAAGATGAATTCGCTTACCACGACATGATTTGCCACCCTGCTTTTGCCACCAATCCCCACATCCAAAAGGTCCTAATCATTGGGGGCGGGGATGGGGGTACCGCCCGCGAGGTGGCCCGTTATTCTACGGTTCAGCAGATTGATCTGGTGGAGATTGACGAACGCGTGGTCCGACTCTGCCAGCAATACCTCCCCCAAACGGCCGGAATGCTCGACCAAGACCAGCGGATCAACCTTCACTTTGAGGATGGTTTGGCGTTCGTAAAGAAAGCCGCGCCTCAGACCTATGATTTGATTCTGGTTGATTCCACCGATCCGATCGGACCCGGTGAGGGCCTCTTTACCGAGGAGTTTTACCGAAATTGTAATCGCGTGTTAGGACCGGACGGGATTTTAATCAATCAGCATGAAAGCCCCTATTATCCGGATTATGCCCATGAAATGAAACGGGCGCACCATAAACTAAAGGCCGCCTTCCCCATTGCGAAAGTCTATCAATTTTTCATCCCCACCTATCCTTCCGGGCATTGGCTCTTTGGTTTTGCCGCCAAGACCCTTGATCCAATCGCCGATTTCAAACCGGAAGCCTGGCAGCAATTTAAGCTCAAGACGAAATATTATCACCCGGATTTACACATTCCCTCCTTTGCGCTGCCCAGTTATGTCCGGGAGATGCTGGCCGAAGATGACGCTTGAATTTGAAGGAAAGACTTTAATCGGCTGTACCAGCGATTTTGACCACGCCGAACTGGTCATCGTAGGGGCGCCCTTTGACGGCACCACTTCGTTCCGTCCCGGGGCCCGTTTCGCCCCGTCCCAAATGCGCATCGAGTCGGTGGGGCTCGAAACTTACAGTCCCTACTTTGATGCTGATTTAACCGATTTTCGCATCTGTGATTATGGCAATCTCGATCTCCCCTTTGGTTCTACCAAAAGAGCCTTACAACTAATCCAGGAACAAGTCTGCCAGATCTTGGCAGAAGATAAGAAATTGCTGCTGATCGGCGGAGAGCATTTAATCTCCCTGCCTGCGATCAAAGAGGCCAAGCATAAATATGCTGATCTGGTCGTCATCCATTTCGACGCCCATACAGACTTACGCACCGAGTACATGGGCGAACCGCTTTCCCACTCAACGGTGATCCGCAGCGTATGGGAACTCTTAGGCGACGGGCGGATTTGGCAATTCGGAATCAGAAGCGGCACCAGAACAGAGTTTTCCTGGGCGAAAGCAGGACATACCCACTTACAGCTGCATAACTTTGATGGCTTAGCGGAAGCCATTACCGCGATTGGCAGCCGCCCCGTCTATCTCACCATCGATCTGGATGTACTGGATCCCTCTATCTTCCCGGGCACCGGCACCCCGGAAGCGGGCGGGGTTTCCTTCCTTGATTTACTGCATGCCCTCAAAGCAATCGCTAGTCTTAACATCATCGGTAGCGACCTTGTTGAACTGTCGCCCCATTATGATCAGAGCGGCACTTCCACGGCCGTAGCCTGTAAAGTATTCCGGGAGCTTGCCATCGCCCTATGCCTTAGACCTTCACCTTTGCTTTTAGAATAAAAATTTCGAAAAACTGCCGCTAAAGTAACGGCAGTTTTAAATTTACGCTAGACTATTTTTGATTAAGTTGACGTTCGATGAGGGCTAGATCCTCCAAAGCCATTTGCGCTTCTCGCAAAACATGACTGGCCAATAAAGGAGAGATTAGACTTAACACCTGACAGGCTTCGATCAAATCTAAAGCCGTTGCCTTAAAATCTCTGATTCCCATGGTTGCCGTGATTACTTCCCCATTAAACCGTTGTAATCTGGGAATGATGAACGGGCGCTGCAGGTTACCGAAGCCTTGAGGCAACGGACACCCCATCAGATCCGCCGGTAAAAGGTGATTTTCATAGTCTTGGGGAACCAGCATTGATTGGAGATCCTCCCCTTGTAAACGGAGGATTTCGAATTCTTCCCCAAACTGCCGTGCTCTTGTGACTAATGGTCTTTCCGAAGGATCAAGCAGATGGGCAATGAACCTGGCGTGGTCGCCCATAATCCGTAGCCAGAAGATCTCTTCTTCCAGCGCCATTTCGGCCGGGGGAGAACTGATCCCATTATTCAGTTCTAATAATTTAGTACGAAAACGGATCGCTTCCCGGCGCACGTGGTCGATGAGCAAAGGATAGTTAAAGCCACCGATGCGACAGGTGATTATCCGGTTTAAAAGGTTCGTCTTGAAGTTAATGAACTGGTCTAAAGCTGGAATTACATCTCGATTTAAGGCCAAAACAGCTTCACATTTACTGGGCGTCTGGTCGGCCCGGGCTTTTAATTCGGCAAAGATATTCTCAAATTGCCTCGCTTCATTGATGAGCTCCGTCTCCCCACAGGGTAAACCTTCTCTGATGAAAAGAGCATGTTCTGACATGATCTGAAGCCAGAACCGATTTAGTCGTAAGGACTCGGTAATGAAAAAGGACTGATCCATAATCGGTCTCACCTCCTCGTCTAACCTTACATTTATTATAGTGTAAGACCGCGTTATGAAGTGTCAGTCCACTCCAGTTAATGCTTTTCGTCGCATCCGCCTTTAGCTACAACCCGCTTTAGCTTATACGCTGCCGCCCTGCCTCAAATTGATCCTGGCCATCAGTAGCTCATTCACGTATCTGCCATTTCGAATCCCCGCTAGTCTTTTAACCCCCTCTTTTTCAAAACCTAACTTTTCGTAGAGATGAATCGCGCTTTCGTTATCTTCAAATACGCTTAGCTCAACCCGTACAAGCATCAGCCAATTATCCGCTATATCGAGCAGGGTTTTCATTAAAGCAGAACCCACACCCTTGTTTTGATAATCTTTATGGACCATAATCCCGATCCCAGCACTATGCCGCATCCGGGGGTTTGCATAAACCGTTAAGCCTGCAACACCAATAATAGTTTCGTCGTCAAGCTGGCCTTTAGTGACCGCAACAAATTGGTGGTTGTTTACATCCAAATTGGCAATGAACTTTTCGTTATGATCAATTCGTTCCGAAGGGATGCCCAGGATATTTTCAAAGACGCCGGGCATCCGCCGCAATGCATTGATCCCTGCACCGTCTCCTGCCTTAACAGGTCTAATGGCAAACTCCAATTTAAACACTCCTTCAACCCATAAATTAATTGTCACCATGCCCCAGTCCATACTGGCTGCCACATTACTTCATTCTAGAAATACTTTAGCTAAATCAATAATCAGCTCATTTGTGCAAATCCGCACTGGGATCTGGTCGCGTTTACTATATATCTCCGGTTTACTGTACTTCCGTTTATTTTCTCGGAAAACCTTCACAGTCTGGTCAAGCGGATGGACTACCCAATATTCTTCTACCCCCACCCGTTCGTATAGATCCAGCTTAAGCTTAAGGTCCTTTCCGGCAGTCGCTGGGGAAAGGATCTCAACAAGCAAATCGGGAACACCTTTACAGCCTTTCTCGTCTAGTTTTGTCTGATCGCAAACGATAACCAGGTCAGGCTGAACGACGGTTTGAATTAATTCATCCGCCTCATTATGCGCCGGGATCCTTACATCAAATGGAGCAAGATAAACTTTACAGGGTTTTCCCTCCAACGCCACGAAAAACTGAACATGTAATGCCCCTAAAACTTCTTGATGTCGTCGGGACGGCGCTGGCGTCATCTGATATGGAACTCCGTCAATCAGCTCCCATCTTTCCTCATCGGACCAAGTAAGATAATCTCCATAGGTATATTTTTCTTTAGTAGCCGCTTCTTCTTTGGCTTCTTTGATGATGAAATCCATTCCTGCTCCCCTCCTGTCTTTACTTTTTAAATCATAACTATTCATCTTAGACCAATCTCTCGATCCATTCTGTATTTACCAAACATTTCCTGCCACCCGTGCTGTTTTATCCGTTTTTATGCTTGCCCCGCCTTGACTCTGCAACCGACTCGTGCACTACACAGTAAATCTGCCGAATTCCGTCTTCCGATGCCTCATAGTTATGGGCATTTTCCTTACGTATACCAATATTACGCGCTTCTTTTACCGCGTCAATATTGGCGCCGAGGAAAATGAATTCCCAGCCATACTTCTCCTGTTGGTGTCTGATTAACTCTTTCACCTTAGCATAGGTAAATTCCCGACTGGCATTTTCTATTCCGTCGGTGGTAATCACAAAGAATACCTTACCTGGCCTTTCCTCCGCTCTTGTCCTTGAGAGCCGGTCTTGACCGCCGTCACTTTTCGAAAATAAGAACAAATCCTGATTACCGTCCTGGGAAAAACACGGTAATCGCTCTGGCCATGGCCTTAGAACTAGACAAAAAAGAAACCGGCCACCTTAGCCGGAGTCTGTGAATGATGGCAAATAGTCAAGAGAAGGTATAGCTCCGGCTCCACTGCTGACGCTCCCCCGGATTAACCTTGATCGCAATAAACACCTCCGGGCTGATCACATGCCCTTGCCCCC
>ENA-UOOK01005355-UOOK01005355.1-fermentation-metagenome-genome-assembly--contig:-NODE-5355-length-12929-cov-11.767671_pt1 | contig 12929 bp, 16 predicted proteins | sample MGYA00245777_ERZ724023 | MGnify/ENA primary metagenome ERZ724023 (study PRJEB28704, sample SAMN03018312) | fermentation metagenome | biome: anthropogenic terrestrial biome; feature: soil... | reverse complement strand
TGCAAAGATACATGGAACGCAACTGGGTGGCACCCAACTACTCCAGCTATTCCAATTTGGGAAGCTACTTCGGATACAACAATCTAGTTTACACTTTCTCCAAAGTAGTGATTGACAGTAATAATAATAATTTACCGAGCTCAGTTGGTGTGGGGCCATGGTGGGGATCTGTTACTTTTTTAGGAAGTACAAGCTATGGTAAAGTTGTAAAGATTGGTCCATTTGGAAATAGAGATTCTGCTACTAAAATAGCATATATAATTGGGGTGCATCCACTAGAATCATCTCCACACAAAGCTCTTTTACAATCAATCAAAGAACTGGATACTTCCCTTAAATACTGTTACTATGTTTATCAAGTTACAGTAACTAAAGATGCAGGTAACTATGCAAAAGGACGTATGAATGGTCAATTACTTGCCAAATATCTAGTTGTTCCAGATATATTAAGAAAAAAGTATACTTTGACAGTTGATGTTCACAACAATGTTGGAAATTGGGCTAAAACTAAATTTATATTCAGCCCAGTTTCAGGTACAAAGGCAGAGACAATTGCTAGGACGATCAATAGTAAGATATCATGGTTATCTTATTTTTATCCTCCCAACCCTACCAGTCTACAGTATGTTACTATTCCCTTAATTAAAGGTGGAGTTCCTGCTGTAGTCTTTGAAGTTTATTATTATTCCCCTTATGCGACTGTCTATAAGGAGGTTAAGCAATTGGTACAGGTGGTTAATACACTATTTTAATCAATAAATGAAAATTAGGGTTGTGCTAAAAATAGCAACAACCCTGACCTGTCCTGAATGTAATCCGAAAAAGTGAAAATTGTTTATTCCTGACTCTGGAACATGGAAATGCGAAAACTTGTGGTTATCAGGGGATCTATAGTTGTAAAATATGGTAATATAAGAAAACAGATGAGAGAACCCCCTAAAAATGTATAAACTTAGTAAAAAGTTATGGAAAAGACGCTAAATAATTAATGTTTCAATTATTTTTATCTTAAAGATTAAGTTAATATCTTGAATATTAAGAATAAGGGTTAGGGAGAACTATTTTCTTCAACAAATTTTTTTAAATCATTAATAGAAGCTTTAACAACATCTGGGGCTGGACCGCCCACAACTTTCCTGCTTTTAATAATCTCTACTGGATCCAGAGCTTTATTTACAATTTTCTCATCTATTTTTAGTGGGGTTTTTGAGATTTCCTGTGAAATTTCATCCAAAAATTGGGCATCAATATCCTCAGCTCGCATACCATTATCCAGGGCAATACTCACAGCTCTTCCCACTATTTGGTGGGCGGTTCTGAAGGGTAGTTTTCCTTCCCGGACCATAAGATCAGCTAGTTCAGTAGCTGCTGAAAAATTGGCCCGTGCTAGTTCTTCACCCCGAACACCGTTAAAATCTGCGGATGCTAACATTTCCCGGGTAATATTAAGTGCTAAGTGCAATGTGTCAGTTGCTTTCCATAAATGGGGTGTTACTTCTTGTAAATCCCGGTTGTAACTCTGGGGTAATGATTTAATAATGGTAAGGATAGTGACTAACTCACCATTTAAAAGGGCGGTTTTTGCCCTGACAATCTCTGCAACATCTGGATTCTTTTTCTGAGGCATTATAGATGAGGTTGATGAGAATTCATCCCCTAATTCCACCATATGGAACTCGTAACTGCTCCATATAATGAGTTCCTCTGATATTTTGGATAAGGTGGTACCCAGCATGGTCAAGGCGAATACGGTTTCGGCTATGAAATCCCTGCTACTAACTCCATCTATGGAGTTTTCCATGGGACCCTTGAAACCAAGTAATTCCGCAGTTCGCTCCCGATTAATGGGAAAACTAGTAGTGGTGAGTGCTGCTGATCCTAATGGGCATATATTCATTCTTTGATAGGTGTCATGAATCCTCCCATAATCCCTCTTCAATGCTTGAGCATAGGAGAGTAGATGATGGGCAAAGGTGGTGGGCTGGGCATGTTGAAGGTGGGTGTAGCCCACCATAATGGTGTCTGTGTATTTTTCAGCCATCTGGATGATAATCTGAATAAAAAAAAGTAAATCTTGTTTTATATCATTAATTTCTTCTTTCAATGCTATTTTAAGGTCGGTGGCCACTTGGTCGTTGCGTGACTTGGCAGTGTGCATGAATCCAGCATCAGGACCAATTTTACTGGTCACATAGTTTTCAACAGCCATATGGATATCTTCAACAGCTGAATCCAGTTTCAGGGCTTTAATACCTTCTTTTTCAAGTTCTTCCAGGGCTTTGAGGATTTTTTTCCCTATTTCAGGAGGAATGATCTCCTGTTCTATGAGCATGGTGGTGTGTGCCTGGTTGCAACGAATATCTGCTTGGAAGATGCGGTCATCAAAACCTAATGAAGATGTGAAATCGGCAACTTCTTTTTCCATATGCCCTTTAAGTCTTCCAGAGCGGAGATCCAAAAAAATCACGCCTTAAAAATGATTATTATTCTTTACCTTTCCATTGGGTGTAACCGCATTTTCCACAAGCGTAACGGTCTCCGTGATCTGCCATGAAAACACCGTGGGAGCAACGCACACATTCAGGGTTTTTGCGGATGATTTTATTATTTTTAACTTCGTATAATTCGAATTTCTTCATTGATCCGTCCTCCTGATTTTTAAGTGATTTAAATTATTCTTCTTCTTTTTCTTCTTCTTTAACAGGTTCTTTGTTCTTATCCAGGATGTACTGTTTTTCGATCTGAACCAATTTTTCTTCAGAGTCATAAAGTTTAGCATAACCATCGGCTCGGCCTTCACCATAACTAGGATTTACTATATCCACGACTAGGAGGTTTTTGTCAACGTTTAACTGTGCAACTAGTCGGTTTTTTACTTCCAGTACTTTTGGGGTGGCTTTTCCCTGGTAGATGCAGTCAAAGTGTATTTCAGTTCGGTTTAAAAGGGGATTTTCAACCTGTTTTTTAATGTCTATCTCCATGATATATGTCTCCTTATCTTTCCTCTAATTTATCTTTAAACTTTTTAACTTTATCTATTAATTTATCAACTTCACAAACCACTAAACCTTCACCAGGTTGCCCGTATAGAACCAGAGAACCAGATGGGGCTGTTAATATGCAGGGAAGAACTGCCAGATCTTCTTCACCATCAACTTGGATTATGACTCGAAAACCGGATTTAACCAGTTGAAATGCCTTTTTGATGGTTTCTTGCAATTGGTCGGTTATAACTCCTGGGGGGTTTTCAACATTTAAGGTTACATTGTCATATGTTATATCATAGGAAGAGGGGTTTCTCTCAACAATGTTGTCAATAATTCCCAGGTGTGGTATTAATCCTACTTTCTGGAGGTTTTGGGTGGTTACATCACCCACGGATATTAATAATTCCTGATTATATTTTGATTTTAAGAAATCTTCAACTTCATCTAGGGATGGGTAGAGATCTCCTATTGGTTTTTTTAATTCTGATCGTAGGTTTTCTTGCAGTATTAGCACTAGCGAACCCTCAGGGCATATTCTCCAGGTAATGTGATCTGGAGTTCTTGGGCAATGGGTGAGTTTTCAGGGTCTACGATAATCAGAAAACCACTCCAGTTTTTGGAAGTGGCCATATTACAGACTGCACATCTGCTTTCTTCCATGAGTCGGTGGCACTGGGTGCATGCTTGGATGGCCATTATTTTTTCTCCTTTTTACCTTTTTTTGGTTTTTTACTTTTTTTCTCTTTTTCTTTCTCAATCCATTCGACCCGTCCCAAGTTGGGTTGTCTCATGGTGAGGCCAATTTTTGTTTCTTTTGAAGATTTACCTTTCAGGCTGAGGGCAACGATCCTTGCACGGACCCTGTTCCCTTCTTCCAGAGTTTTTTTGGATTCTTTTCCAATTAAAGCTCCTCTTTTTCCATCATAGTTTATGTAATCATCAGTTACTTGTGATACATGCACCAAACCGTCCATTGGTCCTATGCGTATGAAAGCCCCGAATTCGGTTACTTCAATAACTTCTCCTTCCACGATTTCGTGTAGTTCTGGCTTGAAGAAAAGTGCAGTGAATACTACTTCATGGTAGGCAGCTCCGTCACCCATTATGACTTTGCCCACACCAATTTCTTTGATGTCTTTAACGGTGACCATTAATCCCATTTTCTTATCAATTTTGCCAACGTAGGTTTCATTTATTATTTCACTGGCCACCTCATTTAGAGGTTCATTGAAACGGTTTGGTGGGATTCTTACCGTGTCATTTATTTCGGATATTAAATACAAACAAATCCCTCATATTATCATTTTTTATTATTAAAGTTCCTGATAAAGTTTAACAGAGTGCATTATAGCTTCTTTAGCCTTGGAAGCATTTTCCCATCCTAAAATTTCGGTTTCTTTTCCTTCTAGTGTTTTGTATTCTGCAAAGAAGTGGGCTATTTCATCAAGTAATGATTGGGGCACATCTTTAATGTCTTTCACATCTTTATACCTTGGGTCTTCCACTGGCACTGCCAGGATCTTATCATCTTGGTCCCCGCCATCGATCATACGCATCATTCCAATGGGCCTGGATTCAATCACGCATCCGGGGAAGGTTGGCTGATCCATGATCACCATGATATCTGTGGGGTCCCCGTCATCGTATAGAGTTTGGGGTATAATACCATATTCAGCAGGATAATGGAATGGGGAATAGAGCACCCGGTCCAGGGCGAATGATTCCATGTCTTTATCATATTCATACTTGTTTCGAGATCCTTTGGGTATTTCTATAACTGCATATACCACTTCAGGAGCTGATGGCCCAGTTTTTATGTCCTTCCATAGATTCATACTTGATTTCCTCCACATAAAAGATTGATAATAATATTATGAAAGCTAATGTCTAATATTATGGCTTTGATAATTTATTTATTTTTTATGATTTTATTTGATAATCACTAAGCAGAAGTGACTTATAAATGCAAATATTTATTTTGGCAGTGTTAACTCCCCGTATTAAATGTTAAGATGTCCATCCACAGCCAGATATCGTCGTTGACGTAAGTAAACAACTGTGATTCCTTTTTTCCTTGCTTTAATTCTTAAATCACGATCATTGGTGCACAGAACGCGGGATATGCGGAGCAAAGCGTCATCTACCATTTCTCCCTTTAAAAGTGATACTTTTTTCAGTTTAAAAGGAGGAGATTTAGCTATTTTAAGAGCTATCGAAGCTGCTATCCTGTTTTTGCCTTTGCTTCTTTTTTTAATCTTTTCCAACTCGTACATAACTGGTGAAGGAACATAGAGATGGTATGATGGTAAGGTACGCTCCAGTTCTTCGATTGGATCCAGTGTAAACTGGGCTGCCATCATCAAAAATTTGCGTCTAAAACTGCCTCTTTAGCGTATGATTCCATAACCAATTAACCTCCATCTGGCACCAACTCTTCTGGAAAGAGCAACTCTCTGACCAGATTCAGCACAGACAGGCAGCTTAAGTTTAACTTCTGCTTCATTTTTCCTGGCGCTGGTGACCATTCCAATGGTGGTAGCGGTGCCAATGTTAATCATAAGGGGTTCTGATGATTTTATGGGGTCTACTTTTTTCTCTTCTTTAGTACCCACTACCCGATCCAGTAAGTGAGTTTTCATGGTGAATTGGTGTAAGATATCAGGTAAGGTTCCTGGTTTCCCAGCTACTGATCCTGAAAGAGAATCTGCTTTGGTGAGTGCAGGGTCTAGGTTGGTGGCCACTCCAATGAGCCCTCCAGGACCCACTTCATCCACTGTTTCTCCCCCACCATTTAATCCAATAACTTCGGAATAAAGACTCATCCACTCTGTTTTACCTTTACTTTTTACTTGTATTCCCGGTTTAATCTCAATTTCGTCCCCAACATGTAATTTTCCATGGATCAGAGATCCACCGATAACTCCTCCCTGTATTTTACTAGGACTGCAACCAGGTCGGTTAATATCAAATGATCTAGCCACGTAGATACGAGGTGCCTTTCTAAGCGAGCGTCGAGGTGTTTTTATGATATGTTGGATGTTTTCAATGAGAATATCAACGTTAGCAGCTTGTTGGGCTGATACGGGTATGATAGGGGCGTCTTCGGCACAAGTTCCTTTCACAAATTCTTTGATTTCCTGGTAACTTTCCAGAGCACGCTCCTTGGAAACAATATCAATCTTGTTTTGGACAACAATAACTTCCTTCACTCCTATAACATCCAGTGCCATGAGATGTTCTTTGGTTTGTGGTTGAGGGCAGGATTCATTAGCTGCAATAACCAAAACTGCACCGTCCATAATGGCTGCTCCAGAGAGCATGGTAGCCATGAGGGTTTCGTGTCCTGGTGAGTCTACAAATGAAACTTTACGGAGGGTCTGGGTTTCACTGCCGCAGTGTTCACATACCAAGGCAGTGGTATAGCACTGGGGTTCAGGACATTGCATACATCTCCGGAAGGTTATATCTGCATAACCTAAACGGATGGATATGCCTCTTTTAGTTTCCTCACTATGGGTATCGGTCCATATGCCCGACAAGGCCTTGGTGAGGGTGGTTTTACCATGGTCAACATGCCCCACTAGCCCAATGTTAACTTCAGACTGTACTTTCACTCGTCACACCTATTATCTTTACTCATCACTTTTTAAAAGATCTTCTATTGATTTAGAACCTTTTTTCACCACTACGGTGTTAATTTGGACTATATCATCAGATATCGTGTTTCCACGTACGGTTTTTCTTCTTCTCTGCCCTTTTCGCCTTGGTTTAAATCCAATTCCTCCAGAAAGGAGGCTTTTTATTCTTCGAGATCCTTCAACATCTTTTTTCATGGGGAAACCGTTTTTATCGCTTCCTCCAGTTATGCAAAGGGTGTATCCTGCAAGACCAATTGGTGCAGCGTCGAATTCTTCGCCAATTTTCATTCCTACTAATCTTTTTGATTCAGCGGCTTCCACTTCCAGCTGATGGCTGTTTTCGCCTTGGGAAATAATTAATTTAAATGCCAATATATCTCCTCCATCTTATTTTTGGTGTTTTAGTTTCATATTATTTATCGTTTTCCATCTATTGATGATGATTGAATATAATTATAGCTAAATCGGAATTATCAGTAAATTCCCCAGGTTGATTCATTTTTCCTTTTAATATCCACAGTTTCCTGGAGTGTTTCGTTTTCATCATCACTTAGATCAGATTTCATTTCTTTTTCCAGCACTTCAAAATGTTTTTCAGGTATATCTACGTATAAAATATCTCCTTCATCTAAATTACGACCGAAAACTCCGTCTTTTATCGCCATGGCTACTTTTTGTCCCTTGGATATTGATGGCAAGTTGTCTCCTTTATCTTGCATACTCTCAACTACGCCTACTCGTTGCCCGTCTTTGTTTATAAGGCTGGAACCTTTTTTAACATTTCCACTCAGAACTTCAATGCCTGCTATGGCTGGTTTGCTCTGTCTGAAAACTAGTTTTGGTATGATTCGCAGTTTTCCAGGTTTAATAATGGCAGCAAACCATTCCTTTTTCTTGCGCTCACGAATTTCTTGAATCCATTCCTGGTAATCTTCAGTTAACTGGTATATTACATCGGCAGAGAATATTTTAACAGCAGTGTTTTTGATTTCTTCGGCAGCTGAAGGTAATACTTTAACATTAAAGGCAATGATCACCCCAGACAGTTCATCCTCCTGCATGACTATGGATGCGTCAATAACATCTCTACGTGAAACATCACCAATGTCTGCGGCACGAATTGGAACTTTCATCTCGCGCAACATGTTTACCAGTGCTTCAAGGGATCCTAAAGTGTCTGTTTTAACTATAACTCCCAATTCATCAGTATCAATTTTTATATTCTCGATTTCATGTAATATATCCTTTTTAACTTCTTCCAAGTTTCCTCTTACCACTCGGAGAGGAGAGCCAGATAGGACATTGTCAATGTTCGGGGCTACGATTTTGATACCGGCCGCTGCAACCACTTCATCCACTTTCTCAAAACGTTTTTTCGCTTCTCGAATTTCTTCTAATGCCTTTGGCTTTAAAAGTGATCTTATCTTGGTGGTTATAACGTCTTCAGGAGTGGTTAAGACAATCGTGTCCTTATGCCTGATTATACCATCGTACACAACAGCGTCAATAGTGGTTCCCAGCCCAACTTCTTCTTTAACTTCAAGAATTGTTCCCTTTGCAGGAGAATCTATTTTTATCTGTAATTGTTCTTTAAGGTACTGTTGAGCCAGTCCCAAGAGCATTGTCAATAGTTCTGCTATTCCTTCCCCGCTTTTAGCGCTGATGGGAATAATACTAACCTGTCTGGCGAAATTTTCAACCCGGTCGAACCTTTCAGATTCGAAACCTTCTCGGTGTAGTATTCCAACCAACTCATAAACTTGATTATCCAGTACACTCTGGACGTTAGGGGGTTGTTTAGGGTAAGTTTGAGAGAAAGATTCTCCTTGGTGTGGCTGCCAGCCATATATTTTATCAATCTTGTTGGCAGCTACTACAAAGGGGGTTTTATACATTTTAAGGATGTTTAATGCTTCGTAGGTCTGAGGTTTGAATCCTTCGTTTAAATCCACGATGAGGATTGCTAAGTCCGCAAGGGCACCTCCTCTTTTACGTAGGGTGGTGAAAGCTTCATGACCCGGGGTGTCTATGAAAAATAGGCCGGGGAGGGTTTCTCTGATGTCAAGTTTATCCAAGAAAGCTCCGCAGATGTTATCAATGACTTCCATGGGGATTTCAGTAGCCCCTATGTGTTGAGTTATTCCACCTGCTTCTTTCTGGGCTATGGCACTGCCTCGGATGAAATCTAACAGTGTTGTCTTTCCATGGTCAACATGACCCAGAACAGATACAATAGGTGATCTAATCTTCAAGCTAGTCCTCCGCCCTTAAAAAGTGTAAGGGAATAAAAATTAAGTTCCCCTGTTTGTTAATCGGATTTATTGTTTTGTATTGTATGATAATTCATCTTTGATGATTCAGATGATGATGTTTCTGGAAAAGTTTATGGTTCTTCGTATACCAGTTCCTGGTCCGGAAGCTGGTACTCGCAGACTTCATCATCCTGGAAAAACAGTGCAATTTCCCTTTCAGCTGATTCTGGTGAATCAGAAGCATGAACAATATTTCTACCGGTTTGAATGGCAAAATCGCCACGAATCGTACCTACATCTGCTTCTTTAGGATTTGTTGCTCCCACCATCTTCCTGATTAAGCTGATACATTCATCTCCTTCTATAACCATGGCCAGAACCGGCCCAGAGGTAATGTAATCAACCAGATCACCAAAGAAAGGTTTGGCATCGTGTTCAGCGTAGTGTTCCTCGGCTTGTTTGCGGGGAATGACCATTATTTTTGCTGCCAAAATCTGCAAGCCCCTATTTTCGAATCGGGTTAGTATCTTCCCGGTTAACCTACGCAGAACTGCATCGGGTTTCAACATTACAAAACTTTTTTCCTTCATTTTTTAACCCACTTAACCTTTCTGGAAACTCTACCGAGTTTAACACGATTTTTTTCACATTTACTGCTGCAGAAAAGATATATGGTACCGTCTTTTTTGACATACATGGTTCCGGTACCCTCTTGTATCTGTTCTCCACAGAATGAACATGTTCTCATATTTTGTCACCTTATAATTCTAGGGTGTACGGATTTCCTTGGCTTCCCTGATGGTGTCCAAGAGCATCAAAATGTCGCCTTCCCTTATGGCTCCCATAACATTTCGGGTTAATATCCTACCCTTATCTCTTCCTTCCAATATCCTGCATTTCACTTGCATGACTTCTCCAGTCATACCAGTCCTTTTTAAAACTTCAATAACTTCTGCAGGAGTTGCTTCTGCCATTTAATCACCTTTGTGCGTGAGAAGGGCTATGCCCTAATAATAATTATTTCTTGAGCTCTTCTACCTTTTCTACGATGTCTTTTATGAGATCTTCTGCTTCACCAGCATCAGTTATGCAAGCAGATGCGGTTCCCACATTCAAACCTGCTGCTTCTCCAAGTTCATCTTTGGTGGGTATGTAAACGTATGGAATTTCCTTTTCTTCAGCAAGAACAGGCATATGAGCGATAATTTCAGGTGGATCAACATCTTCAGCCAACAATACTAGTATAGCGTCGCCTCTTTCCACGGCTTTGGTTACCTCGTTGGATCCTTTTCCTATTTTACCAGTATCTCTTGCGATCTCTAAAGCCTCGTAGGCTTTGTCTGCTAACTCTTTAGGTACATCAAATTTAACATACATTGCTTTTGCCATTAAATTTACCTCCTTTTTCATCTGGTTTTAACCATCCATCGGCAAACTCTAATTTTAGACCTCACAGTATATACTCTTATACATATATGAAGCTCGGGTCTGGATGAATAGACCTAAAAATTCTAATTTTAAACTTAAAAAAATCTTTTAGAATTCTAAAATTAGATGTAACAAAATTAGTTAATTACAGTATATATACTTAACTTCCTTAAATTGGTACATGTAAACTGGAAAAAAATAATCTTCAACTGCTTTTTCACTATTCTTATGATAAATCACCACTATAAATGATCTGTCATGGATATTGCCAGGATCCTAAATTTAAATACTTCATAAAAAAATAAACCACGCAAACAGATGACCATAAGTAAAGTATACCCGAGATGAAACTTTACACAGAATGATAAACAAAACACCAGCACAGCTAACTAGAGAAGCAAGAGAAGAATAACTAAAAATCCCCTGTATAGATGAAAGAAACCTACAACATACTTTGATAAATTCATCAAATTTCGAGTTTGTCCATTTTTTTTAGTAGTTTTTTATTATTTCATGGGATTTGTTCTATTTTTCTTTTTTTAGTGTTAAATACTTTTGAAGTCCGTGTATTGTTTTGAATATTCTTTTTATTGATTTTATACGTTGTTATCCAAGTTTTTTTTTTAATTGATTTCATCTTGAATAAATAGGATTTATGGTGTTATATTCATTGTCTTGATTTTTAAATACGTTTTTATTTTTTTTGGTGTTTTTAACGGGTCGGGATACTTTCCAAAGATTAATTTCATGTTTTCAATTGGAATATTTAACCAATCGTAAAGTTTACATTGTCTTGAGACAACATTCTTATAGAGAGCAGGTTGTTTTATCTTTAGCATCTTGATTAACCTGTTCTCACTGTTATATTAATTTTATTATCTCAAAATTTGAAAATAAAAAATTTATTCTACTATAAAAAAAATAATATAAGATTAATAAAAATATCACGACCAACTAAAAAAAAATGGACAGTCACTTATTTTTTATAATTTCAGGAGTAATATTTAGGGGTTTTAAACGGGTTCCGTTTTCTACAAGTTCATTATTAACATCTTGTATGGCTGCAGATCTTATGACTTTCTGATCTTTCATCAATAGATACGTTGAAAGGGGATCACATAATGCTTGGGAAACAATCAAAGTATCTGTATTATCTAAACGATTATCTCTTGATAATAAATCAGTTGTGACTTCAAAACACTCTAATTTGGGGGGAACGATATCAACTTTATCAACAGACATCATATGTAACAATTGTCTGATGATATCATCATTATCTTGATCAGTTAAATCTTTACGGTGGATATTGTTGAAAATCTCTCCCATCGCAACCATAGGAATTTTTAGAGAAAAATTGTCTTGACGGTGTAGTATTGAGTTGAATTGTTCTTTCGCAAACCGTTTTTCTTCGTTAGGGCGAGCAATACTATTAAAAAAAATAAAAGCGTGTATGTATTGTGTGTCCACGTATACATACCTCATATTGGGGGTCATGTTCAGATAGTAGTCAATAATCCAATAGATTTTAGTTGTTTATATGCATCACAGATTATATTTTTGTGGATTGAACTTTTAAGTTCCATAGTTCTGTTTATCACATTGTTTTCTAGTTTTTTGCCTTCATAGTGATTTCTGTAACTTTTGTGTAATGATAACATTGTTGCAGCCACTTCTAACCAGGAAGTGTCTTTTTTTATCACTAATTCTGTGAATGCATTTTCATTTAAGAGGATTATAGGTTCAGGGGTCACTTCTTCTAGATCGTAGTAATCTTTAGCTAGTCTGCTGGAGTAAGGTCCTCTTATGTAAATGTTGTAGTAATAATTGTGGTCCCAGCGAATTCTTTAGCTATGTAAACATATTTTTGTAGTTTGATCCTGTGGTCAAAGTTATCAATATCAAAGGTGAAACCTACTTTATTACTTAAAAATTTGATAAAGGTTTTTAGTTTATTTTTATCCTCCATTATTTCATACCCCGCACTGGATCTTCTACAATTTATGTTTTACTTTATATAGTTTATTATTAATAGGTTTTTGCAGGAGTGTTTGAGAAGTATTCATAAAACTTCAGAATAAAAAAAATCATAAACGAATTTATGGAGGAAAAACCAGATATAATCGGATATTTTTGGATTAATTTTCATCACAAAGCACATCTAACACTCAAAGATTATGGTCATTAATCAAAAACTCTGATTACCAAAAACACCATAAGATTATGCGCAACACATTCAGATTCTATGCAATAAAAGGACAAAGTACAATAGATTTCAAAGATCATTCATGAAAAAGAAGAATATAATTAACTTTATCAAATCACAAAAGCTAATATCTCAGCAAATTGGTAGATGTAAATTCCAAAATTGTTTTCAAATGTTATATTACAATATCAATTCAAAACCCATTCATATAAACGATTTAATGGGGTATCATCAAGATCCAAAATTCCAATACTTCGTGAAAAATAAATCAGGGGAGGAAATGATTATAATACCTTATTTTTATCGTTAATTCATAATTTTAAAGATTTTATATTATTATTTTTTAAGGATTCAGTTTACTAAATCGGGGGTGTAATTTTAATGGGTGTTGGTTTGTTTTTGAAATTTTAGTAAATCAAAA
>ENA-UOOK01005354-UOOK01005354.1-fermentation-metagenome-genome-assembly--contig:-NODE-5354-length-12937-cov-7.668297_pt1 | contig 12937 bp, 10 predicted proteins | sample MGYA00245777_ERZ724023 | MGnify/ENA primary metagenome ERZ724023 (study PRJEB28704, sample SAMN03018312) | fermentation metagenome | biome: anthropogenic terrestrial biome; feature: soil; material... | reverse complement strand
GCTATAGACTTCAAGTCTCCACGCATGAGAGTAACAGATGCGCTTTCCATGGCTATGTCCGTCCCGGTACCCATTGCCATTCCTACGTGTCGGCAGTGGCAAGGGTAGGATAACCGAGAGCATCACCAATTGCTCCACCCAATAAACAAGCTTTAAAACTATCATGAATATCCATCATTTAACCTCCCAAGTAAAAGATACGATATCACTTACATCTATATTATCCGGCTCAATATATTGTCGGAGAGTAAATATTATTTATATGCAGCTACAGCAAAAATATTTGGAGTAAAAAAACGATTTAACTGTGAACGGTAACCTTGCCCAAGGAAATACCAACTATTTGATCGTAAAAAACCGTCAGCTGCTTCGGCAATTAAATCCTTTCCGTCAGTCGGTTTTTCTCCATAAGCTCACTGACCCCAACCGTTCCCCATGTCTTATAGCTTAATCGGCTTGAATATGATATGCCTGATCGACAATTGCCATCACATCATCAAGTTGTCCCAGCGAATCAAAAAACACCTCGACATCGCCATTTGCCCAGCGTCCGAGTTCACTCACATCCCTGCAAATACCTTTTGGGTCGATAACATCTTCGAACGGCATATTCACTGAAAGGCACAACCGTTCTTTATGAATTACGATATCAACAAAGTTAGTATCCAGTTTATAGGCAACATACATCTTTTTAAATTCCTTGTGAACATCCGGAGACAAATTCATAATCCTAAGATCCAACTTTTCAAACAACATCCGGGTAAATTGATTTAAATGCTCATAGCTGTTAAGTGTATATTCGGGCTTTGCATTTTGGTTTTTTTTATAAGGGGCCATTTTCTCTTCAGTAATTGACGGATAAGGCCAAATCCGCAAGGCTTTTGTTCCAAGCTCTTTGGCGCGTTCCTGAATCTTCTCAGCGTTCCATGTGTCTTGCAAAACCACATAGCTGTTGATGCGTAATGCGCTCTGCTTGAATCCTCCTTCCATATTGAGCTTTTCAGTGAAAGAGTAATCGCCCATTTCGGCATTGTATGCTGTCAAAGTAAGGTTGCCAAGCGTATGTAGGTATGTTCTTTGCACTTTTTGCCAATCATGACCTAAATCAGAAATCCATTCTCGGGAGAGATTCGGATTCTGTGGCATAATGTGCTCGATGGTATAATTTTCAATAGTGATAGATGCTTTATTCTGAAAATTTTCGAGTTTGCTTAAAATATAATTTCTGATGCGCATATTATAAACATCCCGTGTAGTCAGAATGGAAACAAACTTCTCATCAGTCGGGAATTCTTTATAAGATTCCATAAGTACGAATGCCGCCTTGATAGAATTCAAATAGTCACTTGGATTTATAAAGTTTTTAAGGGTAGCAAACGTCTTGTTCAGGGAGTTAGTCGGGATATTACAAACTGCACGCCTTAAGACATAATTGATGCACATCTTGATAATCTCAATGAGTTCATCAAGAGTAATGGATCCCTTTTCCCAATCCTTATGAACTCTCAGTAAAAACGGATAAACTACCTCACTCCGTAAGGCCTGAATCTCGGAATAACAGGCTTTGAGGGCCGGCTCACTGCTTCTACAGAAACACATGTCCGTGTAGTACTTGGAAAAAGTATATATATCTTGACAAAGATCGCCCACGGAGTTGAATTTACTATTCAGGTGATACTGCTTGAATTCCTCGTATACATGATTTATCTTCGGTATATGCCCAAGCTTCATCGTCAGGTAATCACGGAAGAATCTATCCATAAGAGCCGACTGTCTTTCATAATCAAATAGCAGCTCCGTCGGCCTCCAGATGTTTTCATATACATAAATCTGCTCATCGTTCTCCAATCCCATAAGGATATAATTTCTAATAAGGTCAGATTCGGACAAATCCATGCCTGTTGAATTTAAACTTTCAAATATTGCCTGTGGATCATCAACCTGCCTGTCGAGCGTGATATTCACGATCTGCAATTTGCCAATTGACTCATATATAGCAGCAGGTTTCAATACCCCGGATGTAACTTTTTCAACAAAAAAATTGTAGTTTTCGATAATGCGGGATGGCTTCTTATTTGTGATTGGCTTCTTCTCAATCAAATCTATGAGAGCATCGCGGTCAGCTTCGGTCAAGAGCATCTTGTATCGATCATAACCAGACTGGAAATCATTTTTCAGGCACAGGCTGGTTATCATCGGAGCATTAATAGTCTGATCATCTTGGTGCGCATCCGCATAATCCCGAAGAGCAATAAGAAACAATGTCAGTGTGGTCATGCGCTGTTGCCCATCAATGATCATGAACTTCTGGACACCGGTAGGCATGGCTTGTTCTGCAATATTAACAATGGAACCCACAAAATGACCAGCCTTGTTTTCTTTCTGCATTGCAACAATGTCTTGCCATAGGCGCTGGCATTGTTCCCGCTCCCAACTATAAATTCTCTGATAGACCGGTATGACAAACTGCTTGTAGCCGTTCAATATTGCAAACATATTACCTTTAATAGCATCCATATGTATTCCCTCCTTATCTCATATCCGCGTTATCCGTCCACATTTCACACTGACCGATAACTGTCATTATAGCATCTTCCAAGCCTTCTGGTGGATAATTATGTTTCTTTAACAGACGTTTCACCATTCTGCGCATCCCGGCACGGGCGGATTCTTTCTTTTGCCAGTCTATCGTGCGGTTCTTTCGCAGGGAATCGGTCAGTTCTTTTGTAATGGCAATGAGCTCTGAATTTTGATAGAAATCCTTTACGGCCGCAGGTCTTGTCAAAGCATCATAGAAAGCAAGTTCTTCTTCAGAAAGTCCGAGTTTTTTGCCCTCATAGTGAGCCTTTGTCATGTCGGCAGCCATCTTCATAAGCTCTTCGATGACCTCTTCGTTTGTAATCATGCCGTTCAGATATGCCTTCATGATTCGGCTTAGCATATAAGAAAACTTCTCCGATTTTACAAGGTTAGTACGGCGATAGACAGATACCTGCTCTGCAATCAACTTCTTCAATAGCTCAACAGCAAGGTTCTTTTCTTTCATTTGGGCTATTTCTTCAAGGAATTTCGGGTCAAACAGGTTGAATTCCTCATTGACGTCGGAAAATAAGTTAATAACACCTTCACTCTTTACACTCTGTTTGAGAAGTTCATTGATTCGATCGTTAATATCTTTAAATGAGAGCCGTCCCTTTCCTTCGACACGCGTAAGCATGGTACGGACGGCTTCAAGATATGCTGCTTCAAGCCGGCTTTTCTCATCGACCATACTTTTGCAAAGTGAGAATGCCTGATGCAGCATTAAGCTCTCACGTATAAAGTGATTCCGCTTTTCTTCTTTTGAAGGACTCGTAAGAAAATCTGCGCCACGGCTAATCAGTTTTGCTCTTGTCAAATTACTGCTTGTGGTCATAAATTCCGTATAGTCAAAACCATACAAAAGTTCTCGGCAGACAATGAGTTTCTCTTCAAACTTCACTAACGCCGTCTTGGCAATGTCCATATCGCCGTAATTCTTCTTATCACGGACGGTGTAGTCATTCATCGCCTGCTTTAATGCAGAGGCAATACCAACATAATCAACAATCAAACCGCCTTCTTTATCGCGGAAGACCCTGTTGACTCGTGCGATAGCCTGCATAAGATTATGACCAGCCATCGGTTTATATACATACATGGTCGCCAAGGACGGAACATCAAAGCCCGTGAGCCACATATCAACAACAATAGCAATTTTCATCGGATCATCATTATCTTTGAATTTCCGGGCCAGCTCTTCCTTGTGCTGTTTGTTACCAATAATCTCTTTCCAGTCCTCCGGGTCTTTATTCCCTGAAGTCATAACAACGCCGACTTTTTCTTTCCATGCCGGACGCATTTCAAGTATCCTGCGGTAAATTTTCATGGCGATCTCACGGGAATAAGCAACGATTATGGCCTTTCCCGTCAGAACGTATTGCCTGCTATCTTCATAGTGAGTAATAATATCCGTACAGAGTGCATCAATTGTCTGGGGAGCCCCAAGTATACTTTCCATACGACTGAGCTCATGCTTACTCTTTTCAATAGCATATTCATCGGCACTTGCCGCCATGGCATCATATTCTTTATCGATCATGTGCAAGGTTGCTTCATCAAGTTTTAGGTTAATGACCCGGCTTTCATAATAAACCGGCCTCGTTGCACCATCCTCTACAGACTGTGTCATATCATATATATCGATATAATTGCCAAAAACTTCTGTAGTACTGCGATCTTTTAAAGAAATAGGTGTACCGGTAAAGCCAATATATGTAGCATTTGGAAGAGCATCACGAATAATCCGTGCTGTTCCTATAGAGATTTTACCGGTCTTTGGGTCGACCTTTTCCTCAAAGCCATACTGACTTCTGTGGGCCTCATCGGCCATCACAACGATGTTATGACGTGTTGACAGGGGCTCTCCTTGTTCCTCGAATTTTTGCATGGTCGTGAAAATGATTCCGTTCGCTTCGCGGCCTGAAAGAAGCTTTATCAGGTTAGTGCGGCTGTCAGCCTGCACCGGTGTTTGACGAAGAAAATCTTTGCATTTGGAAAACTGACCAAAAAGCTGATCGTCCAAATCGTTGCGGTCTGTAATAACGACAAGAGTCGGGCTGTTCAATGCCTTCTGGAGCTGCTTGGCATAAAAAACCATCGACAGTGATTTCCCGCTACCCTGAGTATGCCAAAAAACACCACCCCGACCGTCACCGTCAATGCCGGAAGCTTTCACGGTAGAAGCAACAGCCTTCTTTACGGCAAAGTACTGGTGATAGGCTGCCAGAATTTTAGCATCTGAACCATCTTCTTTGGAAAAGCAGATAAAATTTTTTATAATATCAAGGAAACGGTTCTTTTCGAACATTCCCTCAAATAGCACATCAAAGGCCGCATATTGGGTGTTTTCGTAGTTACCGTCGGTTGTTTTCCATTCCATGTAGCGATCTTCGCCTGCCGTGATTGTCCCGGCTTTAGACATGGATTGATCACTTATCACACAGAAAGCGTTGTATATGAACAATGAAGGGATGGAAAGCATATAATTGCGGAGCTGGGCATAGGCTTCCAACACGCCGGTCTCTTCGCGTGAAGGCGATTTCAACTCTATCACAACCAAATGGAGACCGTTAACAAAGACAATGACATCAAGACGTTTTTCTTCATTTTCAACATAGGTCCACTGGTTGGCCACACAGAAAACATTCTTATCTATATCTTTATAATCAACCAAATAAACGATCCCGGAACACTGTTTTCCATCCGAAAAATAGTTTACGGTTATGCCGTTCTGCAGATAATCCATGAACACTTCGTTTTTCTGTACAAGCGAACCGGCCTCAAAATTTTTGAGGTGAAAAATCGCTTCCGTAATGGCTTCAGGTGGCATAGAGGAATTTATTCGCTTCAACAACGGCTCCAAATAGTCCTCAAAAAGCGGATCGTTATAATCACGTGCTACATTTGGTCCATAATAATACGTGTACCCTAACTGATCACGAAAGATCTCAATAATTGCATTTTCAAAACTGGCTTCAGTAAATGGCATAGAAATCAACTCCTTTTCCCGGTATAAGTATAACATAAATCATTGTTTAGAAGAGATGGCGCAGGCTATTTTTAAGTCATGGTTTGTCGACTTTGAGCCGTTCGGTGGAAAGCGACCGACTGCTTGGACTGCAGGCTTTCTCAGAGATATAGCTTCTGAAATCGTGTGCGGCAAGACTCCATCCACAAAAATCAGTGAGTATTTTGGTGATGATATGCCTTTTATCACAATTCCAGATATGCATGGTGTTGTATATGTCACATCCACAGAGCGGTCGTTGTCGAAAGCAGGTTCTGTTTGAAGCTATCAAGCACAATCAGCAGGGGAATGCCTTTCTTGCAATAACCCGTGACACCCTTTTGCCCCGCCTGATGTCCGGCAAAATCGACGTCTCTAATGTTGACATCTAAACCGCTAAACAATGATTTATCGCTTTATTAATATCAATTTTATTGTCAAGAGTAGAAAGCACATTAGCAATCCTAATTTGTATGGCAAGTGGTAAAATAGGGACTTCATACTGCATTATTGCCTCTTTATCACCGCGTGGCATCTTAGTTCCTTTGGCCGTGGTGGTAGCATAATCGAAAAAGTTGTCACTCGATAGTAAGTAATAGAGAAATCTTGGATTGCAATTTTCCCTTGCTCTCATTACCAGTACATCATTTGAGCAACCGCCTTCACGGTCAGCAAACCATATCTTGCGAAAGTAAGGGCGTATGTTAGATACTAACACATCAGTTGTTCGATAAGCCTGTACCTGGAAAACAGTAGGCAATCTCGTTGCGTAGGTAACTCCACCTCTATTGGGAAGCATATTCTCCGTAGAAATATAAGTTTTTAAATCCAAGTCAGCAACTGGGACCCGCGCATAAGCGAAATAGCAAAGGTCAGAAAGTTTAGATATCATATCCAATCGCCCCCAGTTTTTTCTTGATTTCCTCCTTTAGTTCATCTGACCTTTTAAACATTTCAGAGAGTTCGGAGGTCAAACGCGTCATTTTCTCTTCAAACGGTTCTCCGTCATCTTCCTGTTCTTCAATGCCGACATAGCGGCCGGGCGTAAGAATATAATCCTGTTTCTTAATATCTTCCGTCGTAACGACAGCGCAAAAACCCTGAACATCTTCAAGAGTCCCCTTTGTATATGCCTTATATGTATTGGCAATTTTGGCAATATCGTCATCCGTCAGCTCGCGTAGTTTGCGTGTAACCATCGTGCCCATCTTTCGAGCATCAATAAACAGCGTTTTCTTAGGCTGTGATTTTTGCTTATTCAGAAACCAGAGACAAACAGGAATCTGCGTTGTATAAAAAAGTTGACCCGGCATGGCTACAATGCAGTCAACAAGATCATCCTCAATAATGATATTTTTACGAATATCACCTTCCCCGCTGCTGTTGGACGATAAAGATCCGTTTGCCAAGACCATGCCCATCCTTCCATGAGGTGCCAAGTGCCAGATCATATGCTGCATCCATGCAAAGTTTGCATTTCCTGCCGGAGGTATCCCGTATTTCCAGCGCTGGTCATCTTTCAATTTATCGCCGCCCCAATCAGACAGATTAAAGGGAGGATTAGCCATCACGAAGTCAGCTTTAAGAGTAGGATGTCTGTCATTAAAAAAGGTGTCCGCCGGAATATCCCCGAGATCTGCATCAATTCCACGAATGGCAAGATTCATCTGAGCCATTTTCCAGGTTGTTGGGTTTGAGTCCTGACCATATACGGAGATATTGTTGATATTCCCGGAATGATTTTCAATAAACTTCGCCGACTGGACAAACATCCCTCCTGAACCACAGCAGGGATCGTATACACGGCCGTTGAAAGGCTGCAAAACTTCTACCAATGTTCGAACAACACATGCAGGCGTATAAAATTCTCCCGCAAGTTTGCCCTCCTGCTCCGCAAATTTCTGAAGGCAATATTCATAGGTTCTTCCTAAAATATCCTTCTCATTGTTCTCATCGACCATTTTAATATTTGTAAATAGGTCGACAATATCGCCAAGGCGGCGCTTATCAAGTTCCGGTCGAGCAAAATTTTTCGGCAGGATATTTTTCAATCGTTTGTTATACTTTTCAATTTCACGCATTGCGGTATCAATTACCGTTCCGATTTCCGGTGTATGCGCAGCGGCAGCAACAACATCCCAGCGGGCATCTTGCGGAACAAAAAAGATATTCTCGGCTTCATATTCATCCATGTCTTCTTCGAAGCCTTCACCCTCTTCAACGAGAGCTTTATGTTTTGCATCAAAGCAATCTGAAATATATTTCAGAAAAATAAGGCCAAGCACAACGTGTTTATATTCTGAAGCATCAATGTTACCACGTAAAATGCAGGCCGCATTCCATATTTGTTTCTCAAAGCCGATATCGGCAGTATTCTTTTCAGTCATCTAATTAACCTCTTTTCAAGTCCGAGTTTACAAATCAAATTATTTTCATCAACCAAAAGTGATACATAATAAGTCCCTTATTTTTGATGTGGTTCCCTCCCCTCCGCTACCATCTCCATAATATCGCTGACATCACATTCCAATGCCACACAAATTTTTCGCAATATCTCCGTATTCATATTTCCGTTTTTACCGAGTTTTGTAATTGAGGCCGAACTGATACCTGCGGCTTTCTGCAGGTCCTTTTTCTTCATATCTTTGTCAATTAAAAGCTTCCATAGTTTTTTATAGCTAATGGACATCTTCATCACTCCTGCAAATTTAGAAACCATATTATAAATAGTGTACCATAAAATTCCGGCAAGCAAAAAACATTCCTATATCTTTTTTATTAGAGCTTTATAAAAACTAATCATCTTTAAAAATCTTTCTACAGGTATCCTCTCATTGACCCCGTGCATTGTACCGTACAATTCCTTTTCCAAATATAGAGGGTAAAATCTATAAATAGCATGACAAACATTATAATATTTCCTGCTATCCGTGCTGCCCATCATGAGATACGGCACTATTCCCACACTTCTATTTTTATACTCATGAGAAGGCAAAATATCTCCTATTCTAAATTCACTAGCGATAACATCTTTTAATATATTAAAACTCTTTCCATTCATATCGGATATCTCGGAAGGCTCTTCTACAAGCAACTTTTCAATTTTAAAATCTATTCCTCTGTTTACTCTTTTTATATGCTCAATTGCTTGGTCTGTTGTGTCTCCCTGAAGCAGCCTTAAATTTGCTATTGCCGATGCTCTTTTAGGAAGTATATTGGGAGCATCTCCACCCTCTATTTGAGTAAATGCTATAGTTGTCCTTATTAGAGCATTTAAAGCAGAAATTTTACTAAGCTTCCCCTTTATTACAGGAAATAATTTATCTATATTCGAAAATATCCGCTTTTGCTTCGGAAGATTCACAGCTAAAGCCTTAAACATTTCTTCTGCTGTTATAGTTAATCTATCAGGCATTGGATTTTTCTCTATATTATTTATTATTCTTGAAAGCTTTCCTATAGCGGTATTTCTACCAGGCATAGATGAATGCCCACCGGCACTTTCGCAAGTTATTCTAATATTACTGGAACCTTTCTCAGCTATTCCTATTAAAGCCACTGGGTTACCCAATCCTTCAAGCATATCATATACTATACATCCGCCTTCATCTAAGACAAACTCAAATTCAATTTTTTCTAATTCAAATGCCCGGGCTATTTCTTTTGCACCCATGGTTCCTCCAACTTCTTCATCAAATCCAAATGCAAAATATATGTCTCTTTCATTAGGCTCAACTCCTGCAGCTATTAAACTATCCAAAGCTTCCATTAAACCTATAACCGCATTTTTATCATCTATAGCTCCCCTTCCCCATATAAAGTTATCATCTATTTCTCCGGAAAAGGGTTCTTTTAACCAAGCTCCTTCTGTGCTTTCTTCTACTGGAACTACATCGTAGTGCCCTATTAGAAGTACCGGTTTCTTCTTATTTCCTCTTTTACATCTCCAAATGTACACAGGAGAATATTTATTTATTATTCTTTTTTCACAAGTGCTTGAAACATTCTTATAATTTGAATCTAAAAATTTCAAAAACCTATCAAATTCTTTCCAGTCAACTTTTTTAGCATCTCTATTAGATACAGTTTTTATTTTTAAAGCATCAGATAAATTTTTAACTGCATTTTCCATCTTTTATCCCTCCTAAAAAGGCCCATAATTTATTTTCAATCCGATAAACAAAGCCACTACAGTCAATATCAACATTAACAGCTGAAGTTTCCAGGTCCACTTGAACCACTTTGGGTATCCTACCACAGTGAATCCTAAAGCTATCATCAAACTTGCATTTGTTGGAAACAGCATATTACTAAACCCATCTCCAAAACAGTAAGCTTGAACGACTAATTGCCTTGTTATTCCTGTTAAGTCAGCCAAAGGAACTATTATTGGCATAACTAAAAACGCCTTAGCCGAACCTGAACTTATGAAAAAATCTAAAAAGAATACCAGCATATATATGAAAAATACTGCTAAATACGAATTCAAACCTTGTATCTTAATGCAAGAATAATTTAATATAGTATCCATTATACCGCCTTCAGTTACTATGTATTTAATACTCATAGCCAACATTATTAACAAAATCGCAGGAGCTATTGATTTAAAACCTTTTACAGCAAACTTCAGCAGCTTTCCTTCCATATTAGTACCTTTTACTCTTACTGTCCCTGATACAAAAGCACCTACAAAAAACAAAAATGCAACTATAAGCAGTGAATATGACGAAAGTTCCGGAAGAAAAAATCCGGCAACTACCAGTAAACAGATTAGTATTAAAAATACACTTAAAACTTTCATTGCTTTATTTGATTTTACTTTGTCGTCTTCGGTATATTTAAGATTTACTTCTCCTTTACTATGTTCTCTTCCTTTCTCAATTCTCTCTTTTATAAATCTATCCTCTTCATATACTAAAGAAAGCTCAGGATTTTTTTCTATTTTCTTTGCATAGTTTAATATAAATCTTGAAAGTATGAGATAAACTATTACAAATATTACAGCTCTAAACCCTATGCCTGAAAACAGTGGTAATTCTGCAATTTCTTGAGCTATTGCTATAGTAAAGGGATTAAAAACAGCTGCTGTGAATCCAAAACCGGCTGCTAATGCACTCGCTCCTAAGCCTACCAGCGAATCCCAGCCCATATAATGAGATAATGTTACTACAATAGGAACTAAAGCTATTAATTCATCAAAAATGCCGAGGGTTGCCCCAAAAAACATAAAAAACAGTATTAAAATGTTTAATAACTTATACTTATTGTCCCCATATTTTTCTACTATGTTGTTCATCAAAAACTCGATTATACCAGTTTCTTCAAGGATAACAAAGGAAGCTCCTATTAACAATAAAACAAGTATTATTCCAATTACTGTTACTGAATCCGGTCCCCAGAGAACTTCTATTGGAGCGGTAATCCACCTATAAACGGGGTAATACGGTTTTTCTATTCGCCTGTAACTATCTTTTACAATAACTTCTCTTCCGTCTGTTGTAGTTCTTTGAAATTTCCCAGAGGGTACAACTACTGTGAGTATTCCCGCAATTATAACTAAAATTAATAAGATGCCTACTGATGTTAAAAATGCCTTCTTTCCAATCCTTAATGTCGATTTTTCTTCCATTTTGGCCTCCTAATTTTAATATTTTTTGTTAAAATTTCCTCATTTCCTATTTTAAAAACTATATTTAAACCAAAAGAGCCAAAGCTCAATTTCTCAAACCTTGGCCCTCGTCCTTAAAGCCGTCTTTCTCTTTTGTTTTTCTATCCTACCGTCATGTAAGTTTTTTCAAATCCTTATTATAAAGGATATTATCAGCAGCAGGAAGGTTATAATTGAAATTTGTGGTTACTTTATTACTTCAGGTTCTTTGCAAAGAAAGCTTCAGATATTATTCATACGTTCCTATTATCTATAAAATGGGACAAAAGTCAATCAATTAATCTCCTATAATATTTAAATTTTAAGTTTTTTTAATTACTAAATATTAATTTTTATAAGTTATTCTACAATCTACTGTATTAATTCTACAATATTCTTAATATTCCTTCTTATATTCCATAAATACTGCGATGTATTTTTCAAAGAACCGTAATAAACACCAAAACAATCAAATTGAAAAAGCCGAGAAAACAAATGAAAAAATTAATATAAATAAGTAAAAACTCATGAACACGTGAATCATCCATTGCCGCATATCTGCATCAAAATCCGGCAAACAAAACGTCCCTATACCGTTTAATTATCTGCTTACATAAAGATGAAATTACCTGAATACGAAGTTCTCTGTCTGTAAAAGGAACTTAAATACATATGAAATTTTGCATAAGATACTTGAAAAAAATTAAGAAGGTTGCAGGAATTTTATATATACGAAATTATATTTATACTTGAAATGTAACTTCATATGCGTTACAATAGAAGTGAAAGGAGTTGGTTATCATGGAAAAATCAACAACATTAAATCTTAGAGTTAACCCGGATGTGAAAACACGGGCAGAAGAAGTATTAACAAAACTTGGGATACCTATGTCAACAGCAATTGATATTTATTTAAGGCAGATTGCTTTAGCCGGCGGTATTCCTTTTGCTGTAACACTGCCGAAAGTACCTGCAGATCTAAATGCTGATTTGATGACTACGCAGGAAATTCACACAAAGCTTCAGGAAGGCTTTGATGATATAAAAGCTGGAAATATGCAGAATGCTGCCAAAGCTTTTGCTAATTTCAGGAAGACACGTTAAGATGAAACATTGTATTGTACAAATTACTCCCAAAGCATTGAACGACATGGAGGAAATTTATAATTATATTTCAGAGCATTTGTTGGCACCGAAATCTGCTATGGAGCTGTATAACCGAATTGCAGACGCAATTGAAAAGCTGGACGTGTTTCCTGAACGAATGAAAATCATGCAATCAGAACCGGAACATTCTATGGAATTAAGGCATATGATAGTTGATAAATATTCTGTGTTTTATGTAATAAAGGACGAATATGTTATAGTTACAAGAATTCTGTATGGTGCTTCAGATATTAGCAAACGTTTGTTAGAAAATAATGATTATATATAGCTACAGTTCAAAATATTATGTATAGATTAGCTCTAAATGGCGAGAGCTAACGGAAGCAAAAAAGACAAATGAAGCATCCCCACGTCTTCACCCACGTCTTCCTCTAAAAAATCAATTCTCCTGGTTTATAGCCGTCAGGCAGCTTTTCTTCACTTAAAAATTTGAAATTGTCATCACGCAGTATTGGTAAAAATACTTCGTATGGAATCCTGAAAAACTCACAGGCATAATTACTGGCTCCAAACCACTTGCCCTCTTTGCTGCCCAA
>ENA-UOOK01005349-UOOK01005349.1-fermentation-metagenome-genome-assembly--contig:-NODE-5349-length-12941-cov-3.859382_pt1 | contig 12941 bp, 11 predicted proteins | sample MGYA00245777_ERZ724023 | MGnify/ENA primary metagenome ERZ724023 (study PRJEB28704, sample SAMN03018312) | fermentation metagenome | biome: anthropogenic terrestrial biome; feature: soil; material... | reverse complement strand
AGATGGGTGTCATCGTCAAGGCAACGGCGGAGCGGACCGCAGACAGGGACGGCCTGGGTTGCGCCAAACTGGTGGTATTTGCCAACGCTCCGGAGGATAATCCTTTTATGGCCGGTGCTTTTCATGGAATCGGAGAGCCGGAGTGTGTCATCAACGTGGGCGTAAGCGGGCCGGGCACCATCAAATCGGCATTGGAACGGGTAAAAGGGGCCAATTTCGATACCGTGGCCGAAACCATCAAAAAAACGGCGTTCAAAGTTACCCGCATGGGCCAGCTGGTAGCTCGAGAGGCTTCCAGAAGGCTCAATGTGCCCTTTGGCATCGTGGATCTATCATTGGCTCCGACGCCGGCAGTAGGGGACAGTGTGGCGCATATTCTGGAAGAAATGGGACTGGAAAGCTGTGGAACCCATGGCACGACAGCTGCACTGGCATTGCTGAACGATGCCGTAAAAAAAGGAGGCATCATGGCATCTTCCCATGTAGGCGGTTTAAGCGGCGCATTTATCCCGGTCAGCGAGGATGCCGGCATGATCAATGCGGCGGTCCGGGGATCCCTGAGCGTCGAGAAATTGGAGGCTATGACCTGTGTATGCTCGGTGGGACTGGATATGATCGCTGTGCCGGGAGATACGCCGGCAGAAACCTTGTCTGCCATCATTGCCGATGAAATGGCAATTGGCGTGGTCAACAACAAAACCACGGCGGTTCGGTTGATTCCCGCACCGGGCAAGAAGGTGGGAGATTCCGTTGAGTTCGGAGGATTGCTGGGAATGGCGCCGGTGATGAAGGTCAGCCGATTTTCCAGCAAGGAGTTTATTGAACGGGGAGGTCACATCCCTGCTCCGGTCCATAGCCAGAGAAATTAAGAGGATAATTTGTTCTGTCCGAGGACTTTTCCGTCCTGGCTGATATACACGACGGTGCACTCTTCGCACGGATCTTCCGGGTCGTCGCTGTCGTATAACCGGACTTCCAGATAATCCCCGAGATATTCTACGGATTCTCCGCCTGCCAAAGGAATCTCAACGGCGGCTTCCTGTGCCTCATGAAATTCAATATAGGTTTCCTGGAAGGTGACGGTTTCCCCCAACCCCTTTAGAAAGTTTGCAGCCAGATTAATTGCTTTCAGGTCATCCATCTGCTTCAGATAGGAACTGCCTTTAAAAGCTGCGTCGTGGAGTTCGGAAGGATCGGAGCTGGCAGCAGCCCTATCCGGAGCCTTATCCGGGGCTTCCCCCGGCGTCCCGCTCCGGCAGGAGCCTGCAATCATCATAAAGCCAGTTATGGCCAGTAATACGGCAATTGTTTTTTTCATAGTCAACTCTCCCTGCCTTTCTTCCTTTTAATATATGCACCTGCCTGCCTCCGGCATGACGGTTTCCCTGTTTTCTGTTTTCCTATTATATTTCCCGATCCGGGCAGGAAGTTGACGGTGCCCTGTAGAATATAAATTTGATTCCAATGTAATGATTGGCACCGAAGGGAGGAACGGGTTTATCCCGATGAAGATGAAAATGAGTGAATTGAAAAAATTGCCGAAAAGGTCGGAGGTACCAGATGAACTGAAATGGAGACTGGAGGATATCTATCCTTCGGAGGAGGCATGGGAACAGGATTACCAATGGATCAAGGAAGCACTCCCCGGGATCGGGGCGGTCCGGGGCACATTGGGCCACTCTGCCGAACAGCTTCGGAAGGGGCTGGACCTTTATACCGAATTGTCTGAGAGGATCGAGAAACTGTTTGTATATGCCCATATGAAAAAGGATGAGGATAATGGCAACACCAAAGCCCAGGCATTGCTGGATCGTGCACAGGCCGCCATGGTAGCGGGGGAAAGCGCAGCGTCCTTTCTGGTACCGGAGATACTGGCCATCCCCCGGGAAACCCTGGATCAATATATGGATACCTGCGAAGGGCTCAGGGTTTACGATCAGTATTTGGATGAAATCACCCGTCAGAGGGAGCACTATCTGTCTGCCAAGGAGGAAGAGATCCTTGCCATGGCCGGTGAAATGGCTGCCGCTCCCCAAAATATATTCAGCATGATCAACAATGCGGACCTGCGCTTTCCCAACGTCCATGATGAAAACGGGGGAGAGATCGAGCTGACAAAGGGCAGATATGCCCATCTGATGGAAAGCAGGAACCGGGATGTCCGCAGGGAAGCCTTCCAAACCCTGTATGCAACCTATGCCAAGCAGAAAAACACTATTGCCGCTGCATTGAATGCCAATATCAAGAAGGATATTTTCTTCAGCAAGGTTCGGAATTATCCTTCGGATCTGGAAGCATCCCTGGATGGAGATAATGTTCCAGTATCCGTATATAACAATTTGATTGATGCGGTAGAGCAGAATCTCGATGCCATGTACCGGTATGTTGCGTTGCGGAAACGGGCTTTGGATGTGGACGAACTGCATATGTATGATCTTTATGTCCCCATTGTAAAGGATGTTGATATCAAGATACCCTATGACCGCGCAAAGGAAATCGTTGCGGAAGGGTTAAAGCCTTTGGGTTCGGATTATCTGAATATCCTGCAGGAGGGCTATTCCAGCGGCTGGATCGATGGTATGGAGAATGAGGGCAAGACCAGCGGCGCTTACTCGTGGGGTACCTATGCCGCTCATCCTTATGTTCTGCTCAATTACCAGGACAATGCAGACAATGTGTTTACCCTGGCCCATGAAATGGGTCATGCCATACACAGCTATCTGTCCAATCAGAATCAGCCCTATATCAAGGCCGGATACAAGATATTTGTTGCCGAGGTGGCCTCTACTCTCAATGAGATCCTTCTTACCGAGCACCTTCTGGATACTCTGGAGGACCCGAAACAAAAGGCTTACATCTTAAATCACTATTTGGAAGAGTTTCGTGGCACGGTATATCGTCAGACCATGTTCGCCGAATTTGAAAGAATTGTTCACGGTATGGCGGAGGCCGGCCAGCCGCTTACCTGCGAAAGCCTATCGGAGGTTTATCGGAATCTCAATGTCCGGTATTACGGCAAGGAAATGCATATAGATGAGGAAATCAGCACGGAATGGATGAGGATTCCCCATTTCTATACATCTTTTTATGTGTATAAATATTCTACCGGATTCTGTGCCGCGGCAGCCCTTGCAAACCGGATACGCAGGGAAGGCAGACCGGCAGTGGACCGTTATATCCGCTTTCTGTCCGGAGGCGGTTCGGATTATCCGATCAACCTGTTGAAAAAGGCCGGTGTGGATATGACATCCACCGATCCCGTGAATACGGCTCTGAAGGCCTTCTCCGCCATGGTTGACCGGTTGGAGGAGCTTATCCTCTGATCTTATAACCGGTGGAAGCGTTTAAGGGCGCCGGCAGCTGCCTTACCCAGTTAGAAAAGCATACAATCAAAAGCCGATAAAAAAGAGCAATACGGAATATTTTCCGTATTGCTCTTTTTTATCGCTTTTGATTCCTCTTTTACATATTACTGATTTCACTTCAATAAGTAGTATTGTTGTAAAATCATTATCCTTCTATGGGGATTTCAGGGATTTCCTCTTCCACGCCCCTTTTGAACTTCCAGTCCCAGTCGAGAGTGTTTCGGTTCAGCAGATACAGCATCGGACAGAATCGCGTGACTCCCTCCGCGACCTTCATGGAACCGAGAAAAGAAAGGAGTTTGGAGGAATTCATAATGCCGATACCCAGCAAAGTCAAGCCTCCGGTAATCCGGAGATAGGCATCCAGTTCGCCTATATTTTTTTCCATACTGTTCACCATCCTTTTATAGTATCATCAGGAAAATCATTATATTCCTATTTAGATTTCCCTAATGCGGATGGGATATTCTGCTTATTTTTCCGGTAAATCATCCTGGGTTGCTTTATCGACTGTTTCTCCGGTCTTCTGCACATCTGCTTTATCAGCTGATTCATCCTCTGTCCCTCGCATGTCTTCTTGGTCGAATCCTTCATCCGATTCCTGTCCGGATTCTTTCTCTATTTCATCTTTATAGTTTCCTTCGGTTCCTTTCCCCACTTCTTCCTCAAATTCTTTTTCCTCTTCTTCCGTGGATTCCAGTTCAGGAGCATCCGTTTGGTACAAGGAGGCCGTGGAAATCTTGCCATTCTGGTAGAAAACGGATGTATTCTTCACGCCGGCTTTTTCTGCTTGCTCCATTAACCGGTCCTGATCTGTGGTATAATCATATGCGGCAGGATTGACCGGCGTCATACCCTGAGGTCTGTAATAATCCAGGAGATTGGTTTCCAGAATTTTGTCCGAGGTATTGAGTTGCTGCGACGCTTCCTGTTTCATTATTGCCGCTTTATCATGGGAATAGGTATTGGTTTCCGGTACCGGTTCCCCTGTTTTGGTATAATACACATTTTCTCCGATCACGGTATAGGTCGGGGAAATCACATCTCCATTCCGGAATGTGACGATTTCCTTCTTTTGAGGGGAAAGCAGGTCCTGACCCATCATGACAAAGGATTTGGTATCGATGCCCAGGAGGTGGAGTACGGTAGGCAGGATATCGATCTGACCGCCAAAGGTATCGATTTCCGCTCCTTTTCCGTATCCTGGGATATGGATGATCAGAGGCACCCGCTTCATCTGCATGTCATCATACTTCGTCCAGGTTTCCGGATCCCGTTCCAGCAAAGGCGCCAGTGCTTTGTTTCTGGAGCCGGAAATGCCATAATGGTCACCATAGAGTATGAATATGGAGTTCTCATAGATATGGCTTTCCTTCAGGTAGTTGAAGAATTCTTCCAGTGCCTGGTCTGCATAGTTGCAGGTAGCGAAGTAGCCGTTGACCACTTCTTCCTTTGTGTCAGCCTGCGGAATACTGCTGTTTTCCTCGTCGTATGGGAACGGAAAATGATTCGACAGGGTGATAAACTTACCGTAGAACGGCTGCTGCAGCTGTTCCAGGTACTTCACGGACTGCTGAAAGAACAGTTTATCCTTCAGCCCGTACTCTGCGGAATTTTCTTTTGTCAGGACAAAATCATCCGCATCAAAGAAATAATCATAGCCAAGGCTTTTATATATATTGTTCCGGTTCCAGAAAGAACCGACATTGCCGTGGAAGGCCGCGCTGGTATAACCAGCCTTGTCCCTCAGAATTTCCGGCATTGCATAATACACATTGTTGGCGTGCTGTATGAACGCAGCGCCCTGCGGCATGCCAAACAGGGAAGCCTCCGCCATCAGTTCCGCATCGCTGCTCTTGCCCTGTCCGATCTGTGTAAAAAGATTGGAAAAACAGAAAGTATCCTTGCTGTGATACAATTCATTCAGGAAGGGGAGAACTTCCCATTCCTTCCCATCTTCATCCACGAGATTAAAGTCGATTAAAAATTGCTGTATGCTTTCCATATGGATCACGAACACATTGCGCCCTTTCGCTATTCCATAGGTTTCCGGGTTTGGCTGCACATAGCGGCTGTCGGCATAGTTCACAACTTCCATGACATCCTGACTGTCCGGGGCCTCGGTGGATCGTTCGGCTTTTACCGTCTGGATGCTGTCATAAGCAGTAAAGCCGTTTATACCGAGGTATTTGACGATATAGTTCCGGTCAAAGGTTCTGGTCAGCAATTCCGGGCGGCTGACCTCGGCAAGACTCAGGTTGATAAACAGAATGACAAGCGAGATAGCCAAAGCCTTCCATCCGCAGCGTTTCGCAAAGAAAACCTTTTGATCCACGGAAATAAGGGGTGATTTCTTCTTCAGCAGGATGAGCAGGAAAACGACATCGATCCAGTACAGGAAATCATGCCATTTCATAAGAGGCAGTACGCCGGAGAGAAAAGAGCCCTTGCCGGAAATACTTTTCGCTTCTATTATTGTGCTGAAAGTCAAAAAATCGGAGAACTCCCGGTAATAGAGAATATTGGCATAGAGAAGCAGGGAATTCAAGATATAGATGATGATAAGGGTTTTATGCCCCCGCCTTGGGGTCTTTGCAAACAGGCACAGCGAAAAAAGCAAAACGGTGATGGCAACGGGGTTGATCAGCAGAATAAGATGCTGCAGCCAGCCCTTGACGCCCAGGGAAAAGTCCAGATGGTAGCTCATATAAGTCTTGATCCAGGTCAAGACGATAGCCAACATATAAAAGCCGAAATACTGATGATAGATCCTGATAATTTTTTGTTTCATAGTCTTTCGTTCACTCCCAACCAACATGACATAACCAAACAGGCAGAGATTTCTTTCCTGTCTTTTCCCGTCATACGTTGAACCGGAACAGGACAATGTCTCCGTCCTTCATTACATAATCCTTTCCCTCAGAGCGCACCAGTCCGTTTTCTCTGGCGGCATTGCAGGAACCCAGTTTCATCAGGGTGTCATAAGGAACCACTTCCGCGCGGATAAAGCCTCTTTCGAAGTCGGAATGGATTTTGCCGGCAGCCTGAGGCGCTTTTGTACCATTCTTTATGGTCCAGGCACGAACTTCCTTGGGGCCTGCTGTCAGAAAGCTGATGAGGCCGAGAAGGTGATAGCATCGTTTTACCAAGCGGTCCAGGCCGGATTCCGGAATGCCAAGTTCCTGCAGGAAGGCCTTTTTTTCATCCGGCTCCAGTTGGGCAATTTCCTCTTCTATTTTGGCACAGATGACGAGCACCTCGGAATTTTCCCTTTCTGCCTGCTTTGTTACCATTTTCACCATGGGCAGATTGTCCGGATCCGCGCCGATATCCTCTTCGGCAATATTGGCAGCATAGATGACCGGCTTGGAGGTAAGCAGAAACATCTGATCAACCAGCAGGGATTCTTCCTCCGTATAGGGCAGGTTGCGTGCAGGGATTCCCTTTTCCAGCTTTTCCTTGATTTTCTCCATCAGATCCAGTTCGATCTGATATTTCTTATCGCCCTTCAGCATTTTGCGCGCTTTATCCATCCGTTTTTCCAGACTTTCCAGGTCGGAAAAGATCAGTTCCAGATTAATGGTCTCCATATCCCGGATCGGATCGATGCTCTCCTCTACATGGACGATATTCTCATCCTCAAAGCAGCGGACGACATGGACGATGGCGTCCACCTCCCGGATATGGGACAAGAATTTGTTGCCCAACCCCTCTCCGCGGCTGGCACCCCGAACCAGGCCGGCAATGTCGACAAACTCTATAACAGTCGGCGTGGTTTTTTCCGGACGGTACATTTCCGTCAATTTGTCCAGGCGTTCATCGGGGACGGCTACCATTCCGATATTGGGCTCTATGGTACAGAACGGATAATTGGCGGATTCCGCTCCGGCTTTTGTGATAGCATTGAAAAGGGTACTTTTCCCTACATTTGGCAATCCGACGATTCCAAGCTTCATTTATTTTCCTCCAGGCTTCACTTCATTCAAACCAAATTATATACCACTTGTCCGATGGAAGCAATAATGAAATCCTTTTTGGTTAACATGGAATTAACATTACGATCGAACAGAATTAACAAACAAGCCTTATCATAATCTCGGAATCCAAAATAAAGCAAAAAAGATATGAGGAGGAAGAAATTAATGAAGAGTATCAAGAAATTACTTAGTCTGACTTTGGCAGTGCTCCTGATGGCCGTAGTGTTTGCCGGATGTGCAAACGACGAGGCCGGCGGCGATGGGGATGCGACGAATCCACCGGAGGAATCCGCTGAACCAAGTGTAGAACCGGAAGAAACAGCGACACCGGAACCAACCAAGGAAGCAAGCAGCTTTGATACGAGCAACACCATCAATGTCATCAGCAGGGAAGAAGGATCCGGTACCAGAGGCGCCTTTATTGAAATCGTAGGACTTCTGGAGAAAGACGAAGCCGGAAATGAAACGGACAAGACCTATGAAGAAGCAACTATCCAGAACAGTACGGAAGCGGTACTGACAACCGTAGCAGGCGATCCCTATGCCATCGGATACATTTCCCTGGGTTCCCTGAACGATACCGTAAATGCAATCAAGGTCGAAGGCGTAGAAGCTACTGCGGCAGATGTCAAGGACAAATCCTATAAAATTTCAAGACCCTTCAATATCTGCTACAAAGGGGAATTGAGCGGACTGGCAAAAGATTTTATGGACTTTATCCTCAGCACCGACGGGCAGAAAATCGCCGTAGATAACGGTTATGTAGAGGTTGTGGAGAATGCACCGGCTTACGCGGGATCCGGACAGAAAGGGAAACTGGTGGTTGCCGGATCTACATCCGTGACCCCGTTGATGGAGAAATTGGTAGAAGCTTACAAAGGTATCAATGCCGAAGTCGACATTGAAATCCAGGCTACCGGTTCCGGAGCGGGAATCAGGTCCGCTACGGAAGGTACGGCAGATCTGGGAATGTCCTCCAGAGAATTGAAACCGGAAGAATTGGAAAAGCTGAAATCCGAAACTATTGCAATGGATGGTATCGCAGTGATCGTAAATAAGGAAAACACGCTGAAAGATCTGACCCTCGATCAGATCAAGCAGATTTTTACCGGCGAAGCAACCGAGTGGAGTGCAGTGGAATAATTGAAAACGGAATAAGAAAATCATAAGATACAAATATGTCCAGCCGGAAGGTTGGACATATTTGTATTATATTTAACAAGAAATTAACAAGCCGCAGGAATACTTTATGCTATAGTGAATAAGAGAACCGTGAAGACGAAAAAGAAGAATAGGAATACGATATCATGAAATTAAGGTGAGGGAATGAGATCTAAATCTTTCGAAGGTTTTATGAAGGGTGTCTTTTTGGCGTCTGCCACCATGGCAATCATAGCAATCATACTGATTTGTGTCTTTATCTTTTCAAGCGGAGTTCCTTTTATCGCAGAATACGGGTTGTTTGACTTTTTGTTCGGGAACAAATGGAAACCGTCCAATAAGCCGCCATCCTATGGTATCCTGCCTATGATCCTGGGATCGATATATGTTACAATCGGAGCGGTGGTGATCGGGGTTCCCATTGGAATCCTCACCGCTGCATTTATGGCGAAATTCTGTAATAAAAAGCTCTATCGGTTTCTGAAGCCGGCCGTCAATCTGATGTCCGGCATTCCGTCCATTGTATATGGCTTTTTTGCGTTGACCATGATCGTACCTATTATCCGGGAAAGGGTTGGCGGTACCGGGATGAGTATTCTTACGGCATCTATATTGCTGGGGATCATGATTCTGCCCACTATCATCGGGTTGTCGGAAGCATCGATACGAGCGGTGCCGGAAAGTTATTACGAGGGCAGCATTGCCCTTGGTGCCAGCCATGAACGAACCGTCATGTCCGTACTGCTTCCCGCCGCCAGATCGGGTATCCTGTCTTCGGTGATATTGGGGATCGGGCGTGCCATAGGAGAAACAATGGCGGTGATCCTGGTAGCGGGAAACCAGGCCCGGATACCGACCGATATTACCAAGGGCGTAAGGACCATGACCACCAATATCGTTATCGAAATGGCATATGCCGGGGAAGAACACAGGAGCGCCCTGATTGCTACCGCCGTCGTTCTGTTTGTCTTCATTCTGATCATCAACGGCTTGTTTCTGATTGTAAAAAGGAGGAGCGCAAATTGAGCAGGATAATCCGATTTCTGGTGAGGTTTTCAGCGCTTCTGACCTTCGGTGTGCTGTTCTTTATCGTGGGGTACATCCTGTTCCGGGGTGTCGCTCATCTCAACCCATCCATATTTGAATTCGAGTATACTTCCGATAATGTATCCATGTTTCCGTCCATTCTGACGACGCTCATGCTGGTTGCCCTGACCCTTCTGGTAGCGACACCCATTGGCGTATTCGCCGGGTTCTACCTGATGGAGTATGCAAAAAAGGGGAATAAGCTGGTGGAAATTGTGCGGATTGCGGAGGAAACGTTGTCCGGAATTCCATCCATCGTGTTCGGTTTGTTCGGGATGTTGTTCTTTGTCATCCGGCTGGGTTTCTCGTACTCCTTACTGGCAGGCACCTTTACGGCTGCCATCATGGTCCTTCCCTTGATCATGCGCTCTACGGAAGAAGCCCTGTTGTCGGTGGATGACAGTCTGCGGGAAGCCAGTTTTGCGCTGGGGGCCGGAAAGCTCCGGACCATATTCCGGGTTGTGCTTCCCGTTGCCATGCCGGGGATTTTGTCGGGCGTTATCCTGGCCATAGGCCGTGTCGTCGGGGAAACGGCGGCTTTGATGTTTACCCTGGGAACCGCCACCCAGTTGCCTGACGGCCTGCTCTCCTCCGGACGCACTCTGGCATTGCATATGTATATGCTTTCCACAGAAGGCCTTCATGTGAACGAATCCTACGCAACAGGCGTCGTACTGTTGGTGATTATTCTGCTCATCAACGGCCTGTCCACATTTTTGAGCAACAAATTGACAAAGGGGCGTTAATATGGATAAAATAGTAATACGGAACCTGGATTTGTTTTACGGCAATTTTCAGGCCTTGAAAAATGTAAATATGAACATCAGAGAAAATGAAATTACTGCGTTCATCGGTCCTTCGGGCTGCGGCAAATCCACTCTGCTGAAGACGCTGAACCGTATGAACGATCTGGTAGAGGGGTGCAGGATCACCGGAGATGTCCTTCTGGACAATGTTGACATATATGGCGGCAATTTCGATGTAAACATGCTCCGCAAGAGAGTCGGAATGGTTTTTCAGAAGCCCAACCCTTTTCCCATGAGCATCTACGACAATATCGCCTACGGGCCGAGAACGCATGGCATAAAGAAAAAATCCCGGCTGGACGAAATCGTGGAGGGAAGCCTGAAAGCCGCCGCCATCTGGGAGGAAGTGAAGGATGACCTGAAGAAGAATGCCCTTCGGATATCCGGCGGACAGCAACAGCGGATCTGCATTGCCAGAGCACTTGCCGTGGAACCGGAGGTATTGCTCATGGATGAGCCGACCAGCGCCCTGGATCCCATATCCACCGCAAAGATCGAAGACCTGGTCCAGGATCTGAAGAAGGATTATACCATCGTCATGGTTACCCACAACATGCAGCAGGCAACCAGAGTATCGGATAAGACCGCCTTTTTCCTTACCGGCGAAGTAATCGAGTTCGGAAACACCGATGATATTTTTTCCGTTCCGAAGGATAAACGTACGGAAGATTATATAACGGGCAGATTTGGATAATCGGGAGGATATGTTTTATGATGATGAGAAGTAGATTTGACAGGGATCTGGAAACCCTGAACGAAGAGCTCATAAATATGGGTAACATCATCGAAAAAGCCATTGAAGCTGCGCTGACCGCTCTAATGGATCAGGATCTGGAGATGGCGCAGCGTATCGTGGAAGGGGACAGGGAAGTTGACGAGGTGGAGAAAAGCATCGAGCGGAAATGCCTGAGGCTGCTTCTGCAGCAGCAGCCGGTGGCCGGTGACCTGCGTATGATTTCCTCCGCCCTGAAAATGGTAACGGATATGGAACGGATCGGGGATCATGCAGCCGATATTTCCGAGATCACCATCCGGCTGGTGGAAGAGGATTACATCAAAACCGTGGAGCACATTCCGCAGATGGCGGCTGCCGCAATCAAGATGACGCAGGGGAGTATCGAGGCATTTGTAAAGAAGGATCTGGAAAAGGTGCTGTCTGTCATCCAATACGATGATATTGTGGATGACAAGCGGGTTGCTCGGTCGTATGATCGGCATTAACGTAAATCCCACAGTGGTTACTCTTATTGGAACGGTACTCCTGTTTGGGTTGAAGGTTCTAGGAAAAAAGGATTTCAAATCTATCGATATTGCTACCCTGGTTTTTTTAACAGCTGCTTTTTCAATTGGCGGTGTAATGAAAGCCAGCGGCATCGCGGATATTGTATTTTCTTATATTGCGGGCTTTTTCCCAAAAACAATGTCTCTACTTTATATTGCGGTCTTAATTCTTGTTTCGATGGCCATGCATTTGATTCTTGGCAGCAATACTACAACTTTTTCAGTTCTACTTCCGGGATTGATAATTGTAGGGGATGGCTTTTTGTCTCCTGAGGCTATTCTATTTATTTGTTATACCAGCCTTGCTTCCCACTATATCCTGCCTTTTCATTCGGTCGGCATGATGATAGGCGCCGCCAATAATTTTTTTCCGGGAAGAAATGTTGGGAAACTAGGCATTCCGCTGATGTTTGTGATTTTTCTTGCAATATTTGGCCTTTATATTCCTTGGTGGAAGCTTATGGGCCTTATGTAAAGCGAATTAAGGCTTCGTCCGTATGAGAGGCTTTAAAAATAAAATGTATTTAGAGTAATTAAGAAAAGAGGAGGATTTTTACAATGTTAAAACAAAAAGTATTATTGCTGATTCTTGTCCTTGTGTTGCTTCTGACAGCTTTTGCCGAGTTTGGCAGAAGTGATGCGCAGGCGAGTTTTGATGCGTCTTTAGCCAGTGCAACAAAGGACACACTTATTGTTGCAATTGGATCGGAGCCTGCAACATTGGACCCGTATGCTCATTCCAAGCAAGAAGGTTTTACAACCACTACGCTGATATTTGAAACGCTTGTTAAGAAAGATAAGAACGGAGAGTTCATTCCATGGCTTGCGACCGAATGGAATTTTGTTGACGATACCACCGTTATATTTAAACTCAGGGATGATGTTACTTTTCATGATGGTAACAAACTGACGGCGGAAGATGTGCGTTTTTCGCTGACATACGGTGCGGAAAGTTCGTTCAGCAAAAACCTTTTTGGCAGTATCGATGTGGAAAATACCAAGGCGATCGATGAAACTACCTTTGAGTTGAAACTACTCCAACCGTATGCGCCTTTGTTGGAAGCACTCTCTTCTTTCCGTGCTGGCATTATCAGCAAGGCAGCTCATGAGTCCATGGGTACGGAAGCATTTGGACGTGCGCCTGTCGGAACAGGTCCGATGAAATTTACCAACTGGGTTTCAGGTGATCGTATGGAAATGGACGCCTTTGCGGATTACTGGGGCGATCCGCTCCCCTTTAAGAAAACGATAATCCGTATTATTTC
>ENA-UOOK01005344-UOOK01005344.1-fermentation-metagenome-genome-assembly--contig:-NODE-5344-length-12950-cov-28.497557_pt1 | contig 12950 bp, 17 predicted proteins | sample MGYA00245777_ERZ724023 | MGnify/ENA primary metagenome ERZ724023 (study PRJEB28704, sample SAMN03018312) | fermentation metagenome | biome: anthropogenic terrestrial biome; feature: soil... | reverse complement strand
GCTAAAACTCCTTACCGGCTTGTCGGTCGTAGCGGCAGTGATGGCCTTTACTCTGCCGGTTCCCCGGTCTGAGGAAAGAGATCTGAAAAATAGGACAATGGTCCGGTAGTCAGCCGGAACTCCCCGTTATATAGTAATAGCAGCATTTGCCATTTTACTACGAATCGAGGAGGAAACATCTTGAATTTGCCACTGAGAACAAAGCTGATTGCCGGGATGATTGCAGCGATGGTAATCTTATCCGGCGCCGGCGAGACGGTTTACGCCGCGGAGCAGGAAGGAAAGGGAGCAACGGCTGCCGCTGATGTTGTGCAAACAGAAATGATCAGCCGGGTAAAAAAGCTCCTTATTTTCGTACCCTATCCTAATTGGATCAAGACCAAGATTTTGAAGTTTCTCAGTTGTCTCAAAGCTGTCATCGCAGAATTGAACAGCCTCAATAACGACTGGCTTCTTGCGATATTTAGCCATTTTGTGCCTCCTATTAATACAAACTTACTGCGCCAGAGCGTTCATTATCTCGGCTTTTTCGTCCGCTGTCAACGCCGGATATTCAGACAGGATATTCTCCGCCGTCCGGCTTTCCTCGGCCATGCGCCGGGATACCACCCGGACAAATATGTTTTTCTTCCATGCTGGCATTACACAACACCTCCCATCAAGGCAGCTATAGCCATTTCTAAGTCGGCCACCTGTTGATTCAGGGTTTGGTTCTGCGCCCTGAGCTCCGTATTTTCGGTGCGCAAGGCATTTATCTGGACTGAAAGCGGGGCCTCAAACACCGGGTAGTTAAACAGCAAGCCGCCTGTGTCTAAATCTACCCGTACCGAATTGCATGTTTGGAAATCGCTGCTATGCTGGCCGTATTCGAGCTGTATAGCGCCTACTGTTTCGGGATTTCTGATTGACAGGGCTTCATACATGGCAAAGTCCTGTTCTTTGGTAGTTGGGGTGCCGCTGAATTTCTCCGGCGTGATTAAAACGACGTCGCCAGTCTGTAATTCATAATATACTTTCCGACCTATTTGCATGGTAGTAAAACCTCCTTTGTGTAATATGTGCCGAATGATGAATGATAATATAGTTTTTAATACTCGTTTTATTGCCTCTCTTTATTAGCTATAATAAATCATGGCTACTGCATGATAATGCAGTTCACTAAGTGAGTTAGTACCATTAATTGTAGCAGTATGATTTCCGGAATCTACGTCTAATTGATATGGCGAAAAATCAATACCACTTCCCCAAGTTATATTACTTTTTTTTACAATATCATCTATTCTATAATCTGTAACAATCCCATTATAGGGATATCCATCGTGGGAATCAGTGACATAACCAGATAAAAAAAGGACTAAAAGCTTACAATGAGTGGGAGCGGCAAGGGTTAAAGAAAGTGTCCATGGGCTAGGCCCAGGGGTATTATAACCTGACGTTCTGCCTTTCATATTATAGGCTAAAATACTACCACCTGCGACTAGGCTTCCAACTACCCCGAAAATATTAACGCCATTTGCTATATTGGCTGCTAATAGGTTCGCGCTCCCAGCAATCGTCTGCGCCCCGGTAAGATATTGCCCGGCGGCTATAACCTGGTTTGTTGTGCCAGGCGTAATCGTAGCCGCACCTTTGGTTGCAATGGACTGGGTTATTTGCCCCGCGCCGTTGTGGTAGCCTTGCGGAATGGTGTATGAGCCGTTTACCGCCAGGCTTTGGCTTACAGCACCCCGGTTGGGCATGGTACCAATTTTGCCGGTACCCGAATCGTTGCTGAATGTTTTTCCGCTCAGGACATCGGCTTCTACTGCATTGCCGCTGCCTAAAACGATTGAGTCTATATTGTCTGCCATCTGAGAAAAACTATCGCTGCCGGAAGTAGGCACACCCTTGTCAGTAATGGCGGCAGCGACTGCATCTTTTCCATTACTGACAGACGTAAAAAGCTCACCTAATGCCCCTTCGACGTGTGTTGCGGTAAATAATCCCCCGGTGTCTTCTATCGCTATGTTTTTGGCTAAATGCGCCTGTACGGCAGCCACGGCCTTATGCCCTGCGATATCCGACTTAGCGCTCTCCATGATAGCTTGCACAGATGAACCCGGCCAACCCTCCACAGGAGTTGCGCCAACGTTATCGGCTCCGCTGTTGCCGTCAGCAGTAGCATTAAGCGCGTCCACCGCGTTATTCAGCGCAGTCTTTAATTCTTCTCCGCGGCTGTCAAACTTTTCTTTTGCCTCGTCCGCAGTTAGACCTAATTCATCCGTCTGGTTCACATGGTTAAAGGTGAAATTGCCCATCTTCTGTAAAGCCATGGTTAATCACTTCCTTTTCTCTTAGCTTCGTTCTCCCCAAAGGTAATCCAGTTCTTGCGCCAGTATAGTCAAGCCCTGGTTGTTTTTTTCATTGCCAACAATCCACTGCAGGTACTCCGCCGAATAACCCACAAGCTCAGTCTGCTTGGATGGATAAGGATTAGAGCCGTAATGGAAAGAGCCGTAATTCAACTGCGCATAACTGAATATCCTTGCACTCTCAATATTGATGTCAATTACTTCCCTATCCTCGTCGGTGACGAAAACTAAATAGTGGTCGGCCAATACCTGGGGCCCGAATACAATATGCAGTTCCTCAAAGTCCTTGGTATAGCTTCTGGAACCGCAGTAGAGTATTGGCGAAGTCCAGTAGGAATTAATGGCAGTCAATCCGTCGTTTAAGCTCTCCAGCCCCTCGCTTTCGCAATAAATAGCCCCGTTGTTGCCGTCTCCCACGTAAAAGTTATCCTCATGTTCCAGGAAGCAGTTGCCCTCTGTCTCTGGTCCGTCATAGGGATACCAGCAATATTCTCCCGCGCTGAAGTTAGTGGTCCTTAAGTCAAGGATCCAAACCCTATCACCTACTTTTAGCCAGTATTTTTTATCGTGGACATAAGACTTGGCCGCCTCCAGTTCTTCCCTGGAGTATTCAATAATTCCGGCAATACCGGCATGTACCGACTTATTGATGTCCTCGCTTATGACCCGCGCGTTAAGCTGGTTGCGAATTGTTGTAGGCGAAAGAAAAACCACGCCGGCCGGAGCGCCTGTCACCGTCTGAGCCAAAAAAATAAGCCCATTGGCTACGGGCTGTATACTGTCGGGGGCAAGACATCCGTATTCATCATTCAGCGGATATACCGGAAAGATGACGTCTCCTCCCGAATCGGAATCGAGCGTTGTAAACGTCAGGCTGTTTTCCTTGAGGTTTATCAGGTAGTCGTACATTTTTCCGAACCCCACAAGGTTCTCAGCGTCGGAAGTTATAACTGCGTAGTTATTCTCAGGCCAGTAAGCGGGGTTATTCAGTCCACAATGGTATCTGGTGTTGCCCCGACAGGCGAATACCCTGTTATCGTTCTTGCCGCCGTATATAATCATTTGGGTGCATTTGTTTATATAACCCGGATTCATCAGCCCGCCCTTTTCGGCCTGTATTTGAATATTATCCGTGCCTTCCCCCGGGGCAGCGTTAAAGGTTATCACGCCGGTTTCGCGGTTTACCGTAAAATCCGTGTTTTCCAATTTTTCTTCCCCGCTAACCCAAACCTTAACCGGTTTATCGCTCAGTCCGGAGAAAGAAAGCTGGTATTCCGTCGCATCGGCGGTACCGGAGAATGAATCTACCCAGGAGTTGCTGAGGTAATTTAAATCCTCGTTTTGGGTACCGCCCCCTGTCGGCGCTCGTCCCATGGTTATAGTGGGGATGTAGGCAATATCCGTTACCCTGCCCACCTGTATACCGTCGTAATAGCAATAGTCTGTACCGTTGTAGAAATAGCACTTGCCGCCAAAATTAAAGAAATAGGTGTCAGCATCGGTAAGGCCTGTTGCAATTGCTTTTTTGGCCGTCGCTTTAATATCCGCTCCGGCCTCTATGATTACGTTTGCATATATCGCCACAATGCTCTTCGCTTCCACATCTGCACCTGCTGTCAGCAGAACGCTTTCATTCCACCTGAACGCGCTTTTAACGTTAATTTCTGCTTCGCATATCAGCAAAGCTTCCTCAAACACCCTGATCGTCTCGTCTGTAGTTATATCAGCATTGCCGTGTATATTGGCCCTTGAATAGAGTTTCAACACACTGTTTGCATGTAACGTTGCTCCGGCTGCCAAATCGGCGCGGCAATAGTTCTTGACAATCGTATGGGGATTAGCGATATTACCGCTGCATTCGATTGCACAACTTGCCGTTATAACTGAGCGCACATGTGCGGCGGCATTAACCTGCGCTGTTCCGGCTACAATATTGGCGCTGGCTTCCTTGTATAGCCATATGGGGCGGTAGTTGAAACTTCCATAGTTGATACTGGAGTACGAAAAATAATACATGCCTTAAAACCCCCAATGCATAAGGAGGTTTAATCAAAAACCACCGTTAATTCTCCCGTAAGGAACACCAGTTGGTTATCAACGTTAATTGTGCGGGCGGTGTTCAAGGCTCCGTGCAGCAGTAAATTGCCGGCAGTGGTTGCATCATATATGCCCACATGGGTAACCGTCCCCCAGTTGGCCGTGGCAATCGGAAAGGCAATATCCGCCGTAGTGCTGGAAGTTCCTGTGTTTGCTGCGCCAAAGGCTATCTCTTGCCGGGCATAGGCCCCACCCGCTACTTCCGTACCTGTTCCGGCGTCGGTAGGGTCGGAAGTAAACAAAGCCAGGTAAACCTTTTCCGGCGGGGTGTATGCTGTGTTTTTCAAGACATGATCCAATAGCTTGTTTTCCAGGTAATCAGACATTTTGGACATCCGTCAAAACCTCCTCAAATATTTTCCCGCCACCAGCGGCAACCAGCATAACGGTGCTGCCGTCCGGCTTCTCGTAACAATGCATCCCTCTTATGCCGCCCGGGAATTTCTTGTGAATGCCGAATCCCCGTCTCTGCGTAGGCGTGCCCTGGTCGTAACACATATTGAGCATATTGGGGGATTGATTGGGCCTTATCCTGTCGGCCGGTACGGAACAGTTCATGCCCCCAGCCATGCCGTTAGGAAAGCCATAAGTCTGCATCTTACGGGGAGATATGGGTTTTATGATTTTGGGTTTGTATGCCATAATAATCACCACCCATTGACTGAGATAATGGCCTGAGTATACATGCCTTCGCTGCTGAGCATATTGGCCTTTTTAACTTCGTACAGGTTGTTGAAGTAGGCGCTGGCCGCTGGGTCGTTTTTGGCCGTCACCAACGAAGCAACACCCAGGGCGAGAGCATATGCCCCATCTGGCGTAGCGTCAATCATCTGGGAGTCGTCAACCTCGTCATTTCCAGTAATGATGATCAAGACAGGCTCGCGGTAGTAATTCAGTATTACTTCGCCTTCCTGATAACGGTTAAGCCCTATCTTGCGGTTAGCGATATCCAGTATATAGCCGACGTAAGGCACCCACTGCCTCTGGTCGCGTCGTATCATCACGTTTTCTGTGTCCAAGTAGTCAGCAGGCAGGTCATATAAAAAATGCGGCCTGTGCTGCTGTACGTCCTCTACCGCCGGGAAATTATACGGATAAAGCACATAATACCGGTAGTTGTAGACATAATCGCCGGAGAAATTAAGCCGTATCCGGTTGGCATCATCGGAAGCGGTTATAAGCCCCTTGTATTCCGCGAATTCCGGTACCGTTTCCGCAATGGCAATAGTCTCAAGGTTCACCCAGGAATCTCCGCCGTATTCGTCAATCGTTACCGTGGCAGGGCCTTGGACCTCGAAAAAATATGACTTGGCTCCGGGCAATTCTATGGCGAAGTCCTGCCCGGGCAAGTGGGTCTTAATGCTTGAGGTATCGCGGCTCAGCTCGTTGTATATGGGCTTTACCACATAGGTTTTGCTGGCACGTAGCTTGCCGGTAGTTGTCGCTAAGTCCATCAGTTCGGTATTAATAAAGTTCTCGATCTTAAGCCTGATGTCGGCGGTTTTGGTCGGCGCCAGCTCCTTACCGCGAGTAGAATATTTATTTAATAGCTGCAGGGTATGTTCCTTTAATTCCTTGTAGTCCACAAGGGCACACCACCCTTCTTAAACGTCGAAGTACAGCACTGCGACGCTGGTTCCGGTAGAATTAGATATCGCGGACAAGTTGCCTCTTACCGCCATCTTGATAGGCAGCACGGTCCCGGCAGGTATAAGAAAGCCGTTGCCGGCCGTTGCGGTTTCCGCAGGATTGATATACAGCGGCTGAGCGCCTGTATTGGCAATCATGAAAGGCCTACCGGCAACAGGTATGTCTACCGCAGTTCCTTTTATTTCCGCTTTTACCTCTACTTTTTCCGCAGTGTAGGTGTTTCTCATTTAAGCACCTTCTTTCTCCGTCAAAATGTCGATTAGTTCAGCATTGCTGAGCTTGCTCCATCCCTCCGGCTTTTTATCCGCCGGCAGAGCCTTTACCAACGCCATGAGTTCATGACGCCTTAAATCCCCCCAGGGGGCCTTTTTCAACGCTGTCTGCTCGTACGCTGCAGGCACCGGAAGCAGGTCCTTTATCTCCTGTAAGGTTTCGTATATGCCCCAAAGCAGCTTCCTTTCCGTGTTGTTTAGGGTTAGTTCGTTCTTATCCAGCATGGTTCTCACTCTCCTTAAGGCTATAAAGGGAAAGGAGGCGCTTAAGCCTCCTTGATTATTCCTGCGGCAACAAGCGTAGCTATAATCGCATCCACCTTATCGCTTATCGCCTGAACCTCTTCTTGCGTCGGTGTAGCGGAAATGGTCTGTTCCAGCTCCGCTATAGCAGTATTGCCGGTAACTTGTTTGCCGCCTATGAACAACGGCCCTTCATGATGTGTAGCCGCCAAAGATATCGCCTCCTTAAAATAAGATTAAGAGGGGGTTTAGTGCCCCCTCTATCTAGGCCGGTATGTTGCAGATAACGGGCTCCCAAGACTTAAAGCCCAGGCTGTTACGCGCGTAAGCCTTAATCTGCCAGTTGTCGGTATTGAAATCGACCTGCGACGTTACTTTCAAGGGATGCCTTTCTAGGAAGTACAGGTTACGCCGTAAGACTCTGCTGTCTATCAAGAACCAATAACCGTCGTTCAGCCAGTCGGAGATAACAACATTAAACTTATCCTTATAGGGGTTCACGTTATTGTCTCCGGAGTCAACCTTGCCCAGAGAATGAACGGCCTCCCAGACCTCGTTCCGGATAGAATATGAAGCGAAAATAGTATCGCCCTTAACGTTGGCTTTTTTGCCAATATCCGTCTTTATGGCCTTCATCATGTCCTCAGCGACTTTCAGGTTTTCCACATTAAATGTATTTGTGGTGTAATTGTCCTGGGTGCCTCCCTTCCCGGTTTTGGACGTATGGGCATTGGAAGCCAAGGCCAAACCATCGGCAACAGCAATATCGAAGGTTTTTCCTTCAAAAGTAAAGTCGGTTTGTGTGCAGTTGTTAAACGGAGCATGAAGTAATTCTTCCAGGGTGGCATTCCATGAATCAATAAGCATTCCAGCCATGCCTTCCATGTCAATTACCCGGCTATCGTCGATCAACTCGCGTTTAATCTCAATGCCCTTTTTGAATACCTGGTGGATAAGGGTCTTGCTGTAACTCTCTTCAAATTCATCATAGGGAACTGCGCCATCAGTGGGCACGAAGTTGCCAATACCGGTTAAACCGGAAAACGATTCGCTGTAATGTTTGGATTTGCGCACGTTATACAGCTTTTCCTTAATGCTGTCTCGGGCAAAGTCCTGCTCTTCTTTCAGCATGTACGCCATAAGCGGGCCCTCAAAACGCCCAATCGCCGCATCAATTTTCCCTGCAGTTGCAGATACAATCACTTTTAATTCACTTCCTCTCAAAAATTGGGCACAAAAAAAGAGCCTCCTTGAAAGCTCCTTGTTGTGCGGTTTTATTCAGTTGCTTTGTATTAGGGGTTACTCAAACTTACACCTGCATTTTGCTTTAGCTGTATCCACTGAGATAATGGTCACTACTCCATTTGTAGTGGTATCAGCATCAACCTTAACGCTATTAGCGTCCATTGCATATTTACCGCCCACCGCTGGTACGCTGGTTGTGGCAGACACATAATCTGCTACCCATACCTGATCGGAACGTACGGCTACGGCCTCAACGGTTTTGCCGGCGCCGGCCGCCACTTTTTGAATCCCAATATAGGCGGGCTTGGTAGTAGCTCCGGCCTTGGTAAGTTTTCCGGAACTGAATTTAAAACCTTCGCCAACGGCTGCTGCCTCGCTATCGGTTAAGGGCTTGATTTCAACTATGGTTCCTGCACCGTCATAGGTGCTTTCAAGCACAAACATTGATTTCATCTCCTATCCATATAATTTCTTGTGGAAAGCTCTGGCTTGCTTTTCCGTCATGCCAGAGTCCATATACATCTGCAGGGTATCGGCGCTCATAGGGATTGCGCTTGCGTTGGAATCACCTTGGCCGTCTCCCTCAGTCTTTAGGTGCGATTTACTATTCAGGTTGTTAAGCGTCTTTTGGGAGGCAGCTTTTTGCGTCTGCTCCACTATCTTTGCGCGGTTCGACAAAAACCAAGCGTCATACAGGGTATACCCTCGCTGTAGCCTGTCGATTGTCGGCTGGTCCAGCTTGCTCAAGTCGGCAGGTACCAGGTCGCCGTATTCTCCCCGCAGCTTTTTGTGATCGGAAAGCAACTCCTGGGCCATTTTTTCCTTCATTGCCTCTTGCTCTTGCTGCTGTTTGATTTGCTGCTCCCTTTGTGCTTTTTCCTGCTCTTGCCTTTCCTGCGCAGCCAGTTTTTCTTCCAGCGTCTGCATTTTCAGGGCATAAGCCGCACTGTTGGCTTCTTGGGAAGCCAGTCTATGGGCTACTTGCTGGTCGTAACCCTGCTCAATCAGCTCCTGGTAGGTCTGCTGGTACACGGCCTGCGGCTTTTGTTGCACTTCCTGCTGCCGGGCCTCTTCCTGCCGTCTCTGCCCTTCCGCTACCGCAGCCTGATACTGGTCCCAGGTTTTAATTCCCTGATGCCCGAAGTTCTGCTCTACCCAAGAATCGCGGGCCTTTAACGCTCTTTCGGCTTCTTCTGCCTTTCTGCGTATTTCTGCAAAAGCAGCATTAGCCTCTTGCGACTGTTCCCGCTTTACCTGGTCGGGTATCGGTTCAGGTTCAGATTCCGGCTCCGGTTCTGCTGTCGGTTCTCCGGCCTCTGGCTCTCCGCCGAAGTCAAAATCATCAAAATCTACGAGCGCTGCCGGATGATCTTCCGGCGGTTCCGGCCCGCCACTGGCGTAATCGTCACCAGGGATTACCGACGAAGTACTGCCGCCAGTATCACCAGCGCCAGCGCCTTCTTCCGCAAATCTCTGCAAGCCAAACTCGAACGGGGCAGCGAATTCCGTTGTTTTTGCGCTTTCTATCATGGTTTATTCCTCCTTAAAATTAAGTGGATTTTTGCGCTATTCCATGCGTTTTTTTGGCTTATTTCTTGCCTTTTACGCCGTCGCGTAAATCAGAGCCATAGATAACCTTGCCGGTTTCTGCGGGTTTACCTGTGGCGTTTCCGTAACTCTGCATTCCTTTAATTCCCATCTTGGGGGTTCCGCTGTTTTTTTGTCCGGCCATCAATATCACCTCCTCGGATAGAATAGGGTTAGGTGCTCCCCGGCGGCGAACTCCAGGCAATGCGCCGTGTCGTAATCGTCATTGTTAGGCCCAAATCCGGGCATAAAAAAGCCCCAAAAGCGGGGCGAGCGTTATATAAAACCCTGCGGACATGTAAGAATTACTTACCAGTTGCGGGGCTGGGTCACATATAGCCTGGGTCTCCTGTACCTTCGGGTCTCATTCGGCATCACCTGCCCCTCTGTCCAGCCCGAACACCAGCAACTGCAAGGCTTCGATGTGTCGTAGAATAGCCGCATGATCGGCATCTGAGTAATCTGCGCAACTAAGCCATATCCGCGATAACGTCATTAATATTTCGTTAGGGGACATTGCGCATCACCCGCCCAGCGTTTTTCTCTCCTTCTCGGATATAAGTGGGTACGGTCGGCAGGAGGGAGAGGGTGAATCGCCGACCGCTCGGAAGCCTAAAGGCTACCCACTGGTGCCGATTGCCCTGTAACCTGCTGCAACAACTCCATAGCCTGCTGCGGGCTGGTTTGCAGCAACTGCATAAACTGTGCCTGTATTTCAGGCGGCAGCTGCTGGATAATAGCCTGTATCTGCTGCATATCCATGCCTTGCGGCTGTGCCTGCCCTCCTTGCGCCTGCTGGACCTGCGCCGCTATCTGGTCTGGTGATTGCGATAAAAATGCCGCCTGTTCTTCCGGCGGCATCTGCAATACTGCTTGCTGTATGTCTGGCGGCAGGGCCTGGAATATCTGCTGCAATTCCGGCGGTACGCTTCCCTGCTGCTGGCCTTGGCCTGCTTGCGACTGTTGCGGCTGCATCTGGCCGGGGTTGGACTGCACCGCCACCTTCTGCTGCTCCATTTCCAGTATTGCGGAGGCGTTTGGTACCCCTATGGACTCCATGAGCATCCAGTATTCCACGTTATCTATGCGCTGTCCGGCTTGGTTGGCCAGGTCGAGGATAAACCGTTTATCCTTTGGCAGCGCGGTTTCAGCCTGGACGTAAATATCAAATTCAGGATAATACCATTCTCCGGCATCATCCTGCTTAATCAGCTTGGATTTGTCCCAGTAACCGTAAACGGGTTTATTATACTGTCCATCTGTGCGGTACGGCATACGGTGGTCAGCAAAGGCTAGCAAGAAGTCATACCACATACGGTAAAGCTCGGTATAAGCGATATCTTTTTCGTCTGCTTTTACGCCTAACCTGCCCTGAGTGTTCGCCGCTAAAATCTCCAGGGCCCGGCCAGACAGTTCCTTACCCTTGTCTGTCCTGCCTTGGCTGGCCTCCGTGATTCCTAACGAATCTTTAGCCGCCTGAACGTAGATAAAATATAAATCCTTAAGCGAATTATCCGGCGTTTTAAGGTCCTTAGTTACTACGTCGCCGGCCGGATCGTCAACTTCGATAATCTGGCTGACTGAATTGGTTAGCTTGGCCGCCAGCCCGGTACCCTTGCGCACAAATACCTTAGTCGTGCCCTTTATGTGTTTTTCTTCTTCAATACTGAGTAGTTTCTTAATCCCCTCCTGCTGGTCTGCGATAATGAAGGGGTCGGCAAGCCCGCGGGCTGATTTTTCCCGTGGTATGTTGTACCAGGGCACAAACGGGAAGTAGTTGGGGACGTGGCATTTAACTTGTACCGTCTCAGTCCCGATTAAGTTCCCTTTTTCGTCATACTGAGACATGTCTATTTCGTCATACTCAATAATATTGCCGGCCTCATCCCGTTTGTAGAAGAATTTAGGCTTATCCCGCAGGATTATATCTCCTACCCAGGTTAAAACACCTACATCTCCATTCGCATCCTTATACCAGGCTTCGACAATTGACAGTTTCTTAGTTTTCTCGTTGGTGTAACTGTCGCTGCCGGCATTAAAATAATCCAACTGTCCGTATTCCAGGTTTGCAGCTTCCATTTCCTCCCTGTATTCCTCGCCATACTCCCGACAGATATAATCTATAGTGCGATTCTCGATATGAAACAGATAGTCCATGTCACGAATTTTAGTTACGCCAGGCTGCAGTACCACATTCCCTGGATGCGGATTGGTGGTTTCGATTCTTCCCCGATAGGTATGCGCCTTGTAATCGGGATTCCAGCCTATTTTGAAATAGGCAATGCCGTTTTTTTTGGCAATGCGCTCGTTTTCGCTGTTTATCCGGCGCAACGAAGTATCGCCGGCCATATAAGCCAGTTGCCCCTCTATCATATTACGGCGTTCGTTCTCGTCCTCTTCTTCCGTAGGTTCTACCGCCGGCATGGGAAGATTTATATCTATCTGGCTCTCGATCAGTTGGAAGCACAGATTTACTACCTGCCGCGCAGGCTCCGGGGTACTCATTTCCGGGTATCTGTCGGAAACGTATATATCCGTGCTGCCCAGCGGCCTGATCTGCTTGGTACCGCCGTAAAGCGCATCGTATGTGGCGCACTCAGCCCGGAAGGTTTCGTGTTCTTCCATGGCCTTGCGCAGCCGTTTTTTCCACTCTTCGAGTTTGTTTTGCCGCTGGTCTTCGTCCATCTGTTCGGGGTCTTTCATTATCCGCTTCACCGCCTTGGTTATACTGGGGAGTTTCACGAAATCACCTACTTTCAGGCATTAAAAAAGCACCCACGAAGGGTGCTGGGTTGCTGGCTCTAGTTATATTTCTTATGCTGGCTCAGCCAGTGGGCCAAAGCTGCCGGGTCGGCCTCTAAATCCCGACGCAAGTCGGGGGGCAATGTTTCGGGCAGTGCTATCTTTTCCGCTGGCGGATTGTCTATTTCCTGTCCCCTCGCGTAATGTGCTATAGCCAAGCCCAAGATTAAATCATCGTGCTTGCCTTCCTGCGCTTCGGCCTTGCCCTTTTCGTTGCGAACGAAGGTAAGCATTTCCTCTAACGTTGCAATATCGTTGAACAGTTCCGGGTGTTCTCTAACTGCCTGCACCAGTCTGGCAATTATAAGCGGCCTGCTCAGCTTGGTGGTTTGGAAGCCGTATTTATGGTATTTTTTCTTGCTTATCTCGTCTATGGCTTCCCGTTTAAACTGGTGCCAGTAACCCAATCTTTGCAGTTCCTTAACCGGGAATGTGCTAAAGTTAGTTTCTATGGCCTCTAGCGCCTGGTTGTAATGCTTGCCCAGGCAGTATATTTGCCGGGTGTATAAATCTTCGTCAAATTGATGCTTTAGGACCGCCGCTTGATTGCCGGTGACGTTGTTAAGCGCTTGGCCGGTAAAATTATCGCTGCCATCCCCGGCAGTATCTCCCCCAATCACATAGGGATAGCCCCGTTTTGGTTCTTCGTATATTGCGATATATCCGGTTTCCCAGTCGTCTACCCATTTAATGGAGCTGTCCA
>ENA-UOOK01005338-UOOK01005338.1-fermentation-metagenome-genome-assembly--contig:-NODE-5338-length-12959-cov-3.634532_pt1 | contig 12959 bp, 10 predicted proteins | sample MGYA00245777_ERZ724023 | MGnify/ENA primary metagenome ERZ724023 (study PRJEB28704, sample SAMN03018312) | fermentation metagenome | biome: anthropogenic terrestrial biome; feature: soil; material... | reverse complement strand
TGGATATCGCCGTTGTAAAACCGGTATGGCAATAGCGAAAACCTGTTTTGAAATTCTTATGGAGGACGGAGTGAAAGCAAAGCTAGCCTTGGAACGGCATAGCTGCAGCGAAGCAGTGGAGAATGTAATCGAAGCCAATACCCTGATGAGCGGCTTAGGCTTTGAAAACACAGGTTGTGCCTGTGCACATGGTATTCATGCGGGCTTGACGGAATTGCCTTCCACGCATAACTTTTATCATGGTGAAAAAGTAGCATTTGGAATCGTGTGTCAAATGATGCTTGAGAATACTCCAAGTGATTTTTTTGAAAGAGTCATTTCCTTTATGAATACAGTCGGCCTACCTGTGACGCTAAAGCAGCTAAATGTGGAGAATACTCCTGAGAACGTCAGGACGATTGCGCACTACACTGCGGTAGAGAATAATCTTATTAAAGCAGAACCATTAGTTATTAATGAAGATATCGTATATAATGCAATTATTGCAGCAGATGCCGCCGGGAATGATTACATAAGCAAGAATAGTATTGCTTAGTCAACCTCAATGCTACTTTAGAGTTAGAATGTCAGATATCCGATCTGACATTCTAATTTTTAGTACGTCCGGCAGTCGCATGTTCTAATGGGTAAAAAACTCTGATCAGTCATGTAGCGAAGGATGCCCATGGTGAGATAAGATTAGAAAGAGAGGTAATCAAACTTCTGGTCTGGCGAATAGAAATCTTTTTAGGTTATGGATGAGGATAAGGTTGCCAAACAAGTTAAAGCCGATAGCTACATGATCATTTGCAGAGAATAAGATAGATATATGGAGGAGATCTCCTTTTCTTATTAAAGCGGTTTTTACTTATTGGCAGAAATCCAGTGAAAATTTAAAAAATGTAAATTGAGGGATGGTCTGTCAATATTTTTTACTCTGAAGCGCTTTTTCCGTCGCCTGGATGGCTTTGACCCCCGCGTGGCTTTTATGCAAAACAATATAGGTATGGATGGTATCTATGATAGCAAGCTGGGCAATACGGGAATTCATGCCGAGAATGGTATACCTTGTTTCTTCAGAGGCCGTAAAGAGAACGATATCACTTTGCTTAATAATAGGGGATTTGCCGAAGTTGGTGATGCAGATCGTGGTGGCGCCTGATTCCCTGGATAGTTTCAAGGCTTCCACGACATCGATGGAGGACCCGGAATGGGAAATGCCGATGGCAACGTCGTCATTGGTAAGGTGGGACGCTGCGATCGCCTGCATATGGTTGTCATAATAAGCGGCTGCATCCAGGCCGGCACGCAGGAATTTATGCTGGGCGTCGATGGCAATGGCGGCGGAATTGCCCAGGCCGAAGATTGCGATACGCCTTGCTTCCATGATCTTCTTGACTGCCAAATCCAGGTTCTTCTCATCCAATATCTTTTTCGTTTGCTCCAGAGAACGATATATACCGACAGAAACCTTTGAGAAAATAACAGAACAGGAATCTTCCTCCGATAGGCTTTCTTCGCTTATCCTGCGGGGATCCGAGGTTTCCTGCGCGATGGACAGTTTCAGTTCCTGATAGCCTTCCAGACCCAACCGTCGGGCAAACCGCACAATAGTTGCTTCACCGCAGCCGCATTCTTCCGCCAGTTCACTGATCGACAGGCTTATGATCTCGCCCTGGTTATCCAATAGCCAATTGGCGATTTTTTTCTCCGCAGGTCCCATATCATCATACATTTGATTGATCCGGAAAATAATATTGTTCAACATACCACCTCAAATGAAAATTAATTTCACTTCTAATCATATGACAAAAATAAGAAACAGTCAATTGTAGAATTTTTATGTCCTCAGTTCTAAATTATTATGAAATTTTACAAAATAATTAAGATAAACTATTGAAATTTATTTTTGAATATGTTAATATAAAAATGAAATATAACTCTGGTATATTCTGTAACTTTACATGAACTGATTACTTGCCATATAAGTTAAACAGAGATGTAGAATTTGGAAGCGATAGGTATCGTTAACAGACAATGAAAACATAAAAGCGAGGAGGAAACTGATATATGAAAGAATTTCGGCCGATGAAAACTGCACTGATAGGATGTGGAATGATCAGTAAGGTATATCTTGAAAACTGCTGCAAACGTTTTAATATCTTAGAAATGGTAGGCTGCTCGGATCTTATACCGGAAAGAAGCGCTGCCCGTGCGGAAGAGTTCGGAATTCGCCAGATGACAAACCAGGAAATATATGAGGATCCTGAGATAGAATTGGTTATCAATACGACTTATCAGCTATCGCATTATATCGTAGCTAAGGAGGCACTCTTAGCCGGTAAGCATGTTTATAGCGAAAAAATGCTTGCTGTTACCTTTGAGCAAGCCCGGGAACTGGCGCGTATTGCAGAAGAAAAGGGACTCCTTTTGGGGTGTGCTCCGGATACCTTCTTAGGTGCCGGTTTACAGACTGCAAGAAAAATATTGGACAGTGGAATGATCGGGGTTCCGGTAGCGGCGAATGCAATTCTTGTCCGCGGATATCATCATGAACGTTTTCGTACGGATCCGGAAAGACGATTTGCATTTTGCCCGGGTGGGGGCATCATCTTTGATGTGGGTTGCTACTATTTAACAGCCCTTGTGAACTTACTTGGCCCGATTCGACGCGTATGCGGTTTTTCCCAGACAAGAGATGCAAACAGCCGAATCTATATGCATCCTCATAATCCGGAATATGGAAAAGTCATGAAGATTGAAACCCCAAACAACACCGCCGGTGTCCTTGAATTTCATAACGGCGTTCTTTGCCCTATACTGACTTCTTCGGAATCCGTTAACGTGACCAACAGTTTTGTCATTTATGGAACGGAAGGTAAACTGACATTGAATGATCCGAATTGCTTTACAGGTCAGGTTCTATTGCAAACAAAAGCGTGTGAAGAAAAGGAGATTCCTGTGACCCATGCATATACGGACAACAGCCGTGGATTGGGTGCAGCCGATTTGGCCTATGCAATACGGAACAAAAGGAAACCGAGGGCAGGATACCCGGTTGCATTGCATACTCTCGAAGCAGCGCTTGGTATCATAAAAAGCGGAGAAACCGGTACGATTCATGAGATGAAAACGACTTGTGAACGTGCGGAACCGTTGACGGCCGGTTGTGTGGAATACCCGGAAATGGTGCTGGATTTATGATACATTTAAGAATTAATAACCCAGTAGAAAGGAAGGCTCCTATGATAGGGATTCAAATGTATACTCTGAGGGACTTCATGAACTCCAAAGAAAATTTACGTAATACCCTGAGAAAAGTTTCGGAGATAGGCTATCGATCCGTTCAAATCAGTATCCCTGGTTTTATGAACGCCTCGGAGTTAAAAAACGAGCTGGATAATTATTCGTTGAAGGCTGATTCCGTATTTGCGCCTTTGGAATCCATCCATGATAATCTGGATAATTTATTGCAAAATGCAAAAGTATTGGATACCGATACGATCCGTACGGATGGAATCCCTGAAAGGCTGACCGGAAGCGAAGAAGGGTTTCGTATTTATGCCGAGAGATTACAGAACGCCGGAAAGCTTTTGAGCAAATATGGATTAAGATTCATGTATCATAATCACGCATTGGAGTATTCCAATTTTGAAAACGGTACGGGGATGGATATCCTGCTGAAAGAAACGGATCCGCAATATGTTATGTTTCAACCTGATGTGCATCATATTGCGGCAGCTGGACTTGAAGTGTCTCATGCATTATATGACTTTGCCGGAAGATGTGAGTATATTCATATGCAAGGCTATGCAATCATAGCGGGTGAAGACGTCGATAAGGCGGTCCCGCGTAGGACAGTCCCGGTTGGAACAGGTAATCTTAATTGGAGTGGAATTGTGAAAACGGCTTTGGATATTGGCGTGAAGCTTTTTGTGGTGGAGCAGGATAACTGTATCGGCAATCCATTTGATGAGGTCGCTTTGAGTTATCGGAATCTAAACAAATTATTGGAGGGAAAAGAATGAGTAAAATTGCGTTACAAATGTATACCTGCCGGGAACATATGAAAACAGCTGCTGACTTTGAGGAGACCTTAAAGAAGGTAGCCGAAATCGGGTATGAGTATGTTCAGATTTCCAGACCAGCCTTTTTTGAGATGGATGAAATGGCCAAGCTATTAGGAAAATATGATTTGCAAGCGGATTCCGTGTTTTGCCCGACCGGTAAGATTTTAAATAATATTGAGCAATTAGAAAAAGATGCGGATATTCTGGGGACGGACGTTGTACGCACCGATTCCATCCCTGTGGCGTTGCGTACCAGCAGAGAAGGATATCACGAATTTGCACACAGGATGGATCAGGAAGGCCAGGCGCTGAAGAAGGCAGGACTTCGATATATCTATCATTTCCATGCATTTGAATTTGTAAGTTTTGGGAATATACGCGGAATAGATATCCTCCTGCATGAAACAGATCCGGAAGCGGTTATGTTCCAGCCGGATGTATTTTGGCTGACTTCAGCCGGTACGGAGCCTTCCGTCTCGCTCAGGATGTTTAAAGGAAGAGCTTTTTACATGCATGTTAAGGATTATGCTATCAGGCAACTGGAAGGAGCTATTGAGAATGTGCCGTTTTATTTTGCACCGGTCGGTACAGGCAATTTGAACTGGAATGGTATTCTTCAGGCAGCGAATGAAATTGGAATTCAAAGATTTGTTGTTGAGCAGGATCAGGTCGACGGAGATGTATTTGAGGCAATCAGAACGAGCTATAAGAATCTGCAAAAGATGGGTATCCGCTGAAAGTCGTGGCGATACCGTAATTACTCACTTGTTTTTCGTATGAGTTCATTGAGATACTAACGTCATTGACGTTTTGTATACAATAAAAAAATGAGGAGGTATTTTTGTGGGTAAAAAGACAATGTTCCAGTTTGTCGCACTACTTGTTTCCATTTTTATGGCGATCTCTTTTGTGGGTTGCAAAGGAAATGAGGGGAATACAGGGGATTCTGAGAATACGGCGGGTAAGGATAATAGTTCGGAGGCGGAGGCCGAACCCAATGAAAAAACGCAGGAACCGGTTACCCTTACCTATTGGACCCAACTGCAGGCCCCGGATGTTTATACCAGTAATGCCGATATGCTCTGCTATCAGATAGCCTCTGAAAAAACAGGTATTGATATTAAATGGATCCATCCGCCGAAAGGACAAGAGGGGGAGCAATTTTCCCTGATGATTTCTTCGAAGGATCTGCCGGATATCATTGAATCAAACTGGATAAGCTTTTCCGGCGGACCTCAGGCAGCGATTGATACAGGGGTAATCCGCGATATAACAGAGGATATAGACAAATATATGCCAAATTACACTGCGTATTTGAAAGCTTATCCTGATATAGAGAAGATGGTCAAGACAGATGAAGGGCTTCACTATAATATTCCGTATATCTTTACCAGTACTCCCGAAGGCAGTGATCATTGGGGAACCGTGCTGGAACGGGAACCTGTAATGGAGACCTATGTAGGATTCATTATTCGCAAAGACCTTTTGGATGAACTAAAACTGGATACACCCGAAACAATTGATGAGCTTTATGATGTACTGACGGCATTTAAAGAATATGGTATAGAGTATCCATTGTGTGCAACAGAGTCTTTTATCTTGCAATCTCAATTATTTGCAAGTGCATATGATATTGCTTCTAATGGATTCTATCTTGACGGGGAAAAAGTAAAGTATGGACCATCGGAACCAAACTATCTGGAATACCTGAAGACGCTGAATCGGTTCTATTCCGCCGGGTTATTGGATAATAATTATCCAGCAATGGATGATACAGAATATAAAGGGAAAATTACGAGTGGGAAAGTCGGTATGTGGATCGGATATTATTCCTCTTATTTAAACAACTTATATGAACAGGTTCTGGGTGAAAACCCCGATAGTTCCTTTTACCCTGTCGGTATGGCTAATGTTAAGCTGACGGAAAACCAGCAGCTGAAGTTTGTGCAGGCTGACTATCCATATAGGAATAGTGGTGCTGCCATTTCAACCTCAAATCAACATGTCAAGGAGTCCTTGACTTACCTGGACTGGGCTTTCAGTGAGGAAGGCGATATTGCCATGAATTGGGGCAAAGAAGGGGATACGTTTGAAATGAAAGACGGTTGGCCTACGGTTGCGGATAAAGTGGTAAACGATGAAGATGGCCTTGGCTTTGCCACATCCATTCAAAAGTATACCAGGAAGAATGGGCCTCTTTGCATGGATTACTATAACCGCTTAATACTTGGGAAATTTACAAAAACAGAAGAAGGTTTAAAAGCCCTAGAAATATGGCGCTCTTCTCGAAATGGCACTATTCCTGCGTCCTTACCACCTATTACCCATACCTTGGAGGAAAGCGATCGGGTGGCTGCACTTTCGAGTGAAATCAACACTTATGTTGCAGAGTCAAGAACGCAGTTTGTCATGGGAAGCAAACCCTTATCGGAGTTTGATGATTATATTAAAACATTGGAATCTATGGGTTTGGATGAGTTAGTAAAGCTAAAACAGGCGGCATTGGACCGTTATAATGCAAGGTAATCCGGATAAGTAAAAATTGGAGCTATTTATGCGGTTTCTGCTTATGGATAAATAGCTCCGAGTTTTCCTTTAAAAATTTCATATAAGTGAGGAGGTTTGGAATTTTGCATAAAATAAGGGATAAAGCTTCTTATATAAAAACAGATATCATTAAAAACAAATACATCTACATCATGCTTTTGCCGGTGCTTTGTTATTATGTGATTTTCTGTTATATACCTATCTATGGGGCGCAAATAGCATTCAAAGACTTTTCACCAGGTTTGGGGATTTGGGGGAGTCCTTGGGCGGGATTGAAACATTTTTGGAGCTTTTTCACCGGCCCATACTTCTACAGGACATTGAGAAATACTTTACTGATCAGTATTTACTCCATCCTCTTTAGTTTTCCTGCACCGATTTTGTTGGCGCTTCTCTTGAATGAGGTGAAGAACAAAGCGTTTAGGAGAATCATACAAACGGTAAGTTATATGCCCCATTTTATTTCGATGGTGGTTATCTGCGGATTGATTCGTGAGTTTACGAGTGATCAGGGATTGATTAACGTAATAATACAGGCGTTCGGCGGGGAAGCCAAATCAATGCTGATGTATCCGAAATACTTCAGGTCCATTTATATTATCAGTGAAATATGGCAAGGGATTGGATGGGGTGCCATAATTTATATGGCTTCGTTGACCGGGATAGATCCAAATTTGTATGATGCGGCATATGTTGACGGCGCCAACCGTTTTATGCGTATCCTGCACATAACGATTCCAGGTATATCTTCCACAATAATCATTATGTTTATTTTACGTATTGGTTCTATTATGAGCGTGGGTTTTGAGAAAATAATTCTGCTGTATAACACAAATATTTATGATACGGCGGATGTTATTTCGTCATATGTATACCGATCCGGTTTATTGGACCGCAGATACAGCTATAGCGCGGCAGTCGGACTTTTTAATTCTGTCGTTAATTTTTTGTTTGTATTTTCAGCAAATTCAATATGTCGAAAAGTAAATGAAACTAGCTTATGGTGAGGTGAATGATGGTATGGCGGTGGAATCTAAATCAGTGAGCGGACGGATTTTTGATTGCTTCAATATCTTGTTTTTAATACTTCTTTTGGTTGTGACTTTATATCCGTTTGTATATGTTTTATTTGCTTCCTTTAGTTTGCCGGCGCGATTCTTGAAGCATGATTTTGTTATTCTTTTGAAGCCGCTTGGCTTTCAATTGGAAACCTATCGGCTTGTTTTCCGAAATGCAATGATTGTCCGAGGTTTTTTCAATTCCGTTTTTTATGTCGTAGCTGGTTGCGCCATTAGCATGTTCCTTACTTTTTTGGGAGCCTATGCTCTTTCACGTACCGGTTATTATTTTAAACGGTTCTTTACTTTTGCCATTCTTTTTACAATGTACTTCGGCGGTGGTCTGATCCCGGTATTCTTATGGGTTCAGCAACTTGGACTTCTTGATACCATTTGGGCAATTCTCTTGCCGAATGCTATCAGCACATACAATATGATAGTGTTACGAACGGCTTTTGCTTCTGTTCCGAAAAGCCTGGAAGAATCCGTTAAAATAGATGGCGGGAATGATTTTGTGATACTGTTCAGGATTATGATCCCGTTATGTATCCCTACGATTGCAGTTGTTGGCCTGTTCTATGCGGTAGGAAGATGGAACGAGTGGTTTAATGCAGTTATATATCTGAGAACACGCCTTCTGTATCCGATGCAGTTGATACTTCGAGAGATATTGATAACGGGTACAGCAGATTATATCGCTCAAAATGCCTCTATGGGAGTTGGCGATGAATTAACGGCCGCCAGGGAATTAATAAAATATGCTGCCATAATTATTACTACTGTGCCGATTCTGATAGTGTATCCGTTTATCCAAAAATATTTTGTAAAAGGTATGATGCTGGGCGCTATTAAGGAATGACGGTATGTATCTACAGATAGATATTATAGCAAGAGAATGATTGGAAAAAGAACAATCGAATGGTCCAATCATTTTATTATTGAAAATTAACTCCATATATGATATATTAAATATGAAAATAAGTTTTCAACGGAGATGATGCAATGCAATTGACCGGATTTATGCTCGATATGATACAAAGCGAATTGGAAGATGCGGTGGGACAAGAGAATTGCTCCATAAGGGAAATTGACAAGTTAACGCATGGGGTGGACTATTACTGGCTCTCCAGAATGTGGGCGGACCGCGGGGAAAAGATGCCGGAAGCGGATATCATCGTTTTACCTAAGGATGCCAAAGAGACCTCCGCGGTATTGAAAATCGCGAACTATTATCGGATCCCCGTAACCACATGGGGCGGGGGAGCGGGCAGTCAAGGCGGCGCCCTTCCGGTGGCCGGCGGGATTCTGCTGGATACGAAGCGGATGAATGAAATATACGATATCAACGGGGAATCCATGTACATCGAATGCGGGACGGGCGCCATATACAAACATGTGGAGTGGGCGGCCAATGAAAAGGGCTATACGACCATGCACTATCCCAGCTCGATCAACTGCTCGTCGGTGGGAGGCTTTCTGGCCCACCGGGGGATCGGGGTGGTGTCGACCAAATACGGAAAGATCGATGACATGTGCCTGAACATGGAAGTCGTTCTTCCCAATGGCGATATCATCCATACTTCCCCGGTACCCAAGCACGCGGCGGGACCTGATCTGAACCAGATCTTTATCGGATCGGAAGGCACCCTTGGGATCATGACAAAGGCAAAGATGCGCATCTATCTTCCGCCGGAGGAGCGACGGTTCCGTGGTTTCCTGTTCAAGGATCTGACCGGTGCGTTTCGGGCGGGGCGGGAGCTGCTGACCAGGATCAAGCCTTCCGTTATGCGTCTGTATGATGAAGCGGAGACATCCACACTGATCAAAAAGATCGTCGGCGTCGAGAGAAAAGGCGCCTTTATGAACGTGGCCATCGAGGGAGTTTCCAAAATCGTCGCAGTGGAAGAGGAAATTCTGCTGGAAACGATGGAAAAATACGGAGCGGAAGATCTGGGCAGCGAATACGGTAAAAAGTGGTGGGAGGAAAAGCTGACGTTCTTTTATCCGGGCCATATGATGGATCTGCCGCAGATGTTCGGCACCATGGATACCACTGCCACCTACTCGAATATTGAAAAAATATACTGGGCTATGAAGGAAACCATTGAAACGAATTTTCCGATGGCAAAGTTCATCGCTCATTTTTCCCATTGGTACGAATGGGGGACGATGATCTATGACCGGTTCATTGTGGACAATCCTCCGCGGGATCCCCATGAGGCCCTCCGGCTCCACAACCGGATCTGGAGTGCGGGTGTGAGGGCGGCTCTTGCCAACGGCGGCGTCGTAAACGATCATCACGGGGTGGGCATCAAGCTCGGCAGATTGATGAAGGAACAATACGGGCCGGCCATGCAGGTGTTTGAGGCTCTGAAAAAGCAGTTGGATCCCAATGGGATCATGAATCCGTACAAACTGGGGCTGTAGGAGGAAAAAAGGATGCTGATATCGAATCAAAGCAAGGAAACCATCGACGCGTGCCGGTTTTGCTGGATGTGCAGACATGTCTGCCCCATCGGGAATGTAACGGGGCGGGAAAGAAACAACGCACGGGCACGGGCTTTGTCCCTTTCCATGGCGGAGCGCGGTATCGATTTCACGCCCGATATGGTGGACAATCTGTATGAATGCGCGCTATGCGGCGCTTGCACCAAAGAATGCGTCACGGGTTGGGACCCGGTCACGTTCACAAAGGAAGCCAGACTGGAAGCCGCCCTGGATGGGAAGATGCCGGATTATGTCGCGAAATTGGTTGAAAACATTGAAAAAGCGGGCAATCCGTATGGAAAGACCCAGATCTGCGAAAGTTTGCAGCCTTACCTCGAAACGCTTCCGGAAAAAGCGGATATCCTGCTGTTTCTGGGAGTTGACGCAAGGTATCTGTGCGGAAAAACTGCAATAAATGCCATAAAGCTGCTGCAGAAGGCCAATATCGACTTCACCGTTTTGCCGGATGAGCCGGACAGCGGCTACATGCTGGACACTCTTCTGGGCAAGGCGGAGGAAACGAGAAAGACCATGACGGAAACCGCCAAAAGGCTTGCGTTTCAAACGGTAGTTGCATTGGATCCCGCCGACGCCAAGGTATTCCGGCGGGAGTACAAGGAATGGGGCGTTAAGCTGCATGCCGGGATTCGGACATTCACAGGTTATGTCAAGGAATTGATCCGAAACGGCAGTCTGAAACCCCGAAAAACAGAGACAGTATTTACTTACCAGGATCCGGCTTTACTGGCCAGGGACCTGGAGGAAGTGGAAGACGCGAGGGAAATATTGCATGCCTGCGGGGAAATCCGGGAAATGCTGCTGCACGGGAAGGATACCGTCTGGGCGGGAAATCTGCTGATGAAGGAATACATGCCGGAAGTGATCGAGAAGACGGCAAAAGCGCGATGGGCGGATGCCCTGCGCACGAAGGCGGATGTATTGGTTACGGCCAGCCCGTCCGAATACGCGGTACTCTCGGAGGGAAAACCGACCGGTATGAAGCTCATGGGCCTGGAAGAAGTCGTCTTAAACGCCGTTTCGGACAGCGACTGAAGAGAGACGGAAGTGAGAAATAACAAATGGAGAAAATCAGGGAGGAAATCCTATGCTGGCAGATTTGAAAGAAATACTTAGTATCGCGGAAAAAGGCGGTTTCGCCGTTCCCGCCTTCAATACCTATAACATGGAAACGGTAATGGGAGTGATAAGCGCCGCCGAGGAGCTTCACGCGCCTGTCATCCTTCAATCCTACAGCAGACTGTTCCGTTCGGAGAACGGGTACTATCTGGCCGCCGTCATTCTGGCCGCGGCGGACAGGGCCAAAGTTCCGGTCTGCTTCCACCTGGATCACGGCCACACGGAACAGGAAGTCATACGGGGGATCCGCTATGGCTGCACCGGTATTATGATCGATGCTTCCACTCTGCCCCTGGAAGAAAACATAAAAATGACCCAAAAGGTAACGGCGGTCTGCAGCGATGCGGGGATACCCGCAGAAGGCGAACTGGGCCATATCGGATCCGCAAGGGAGGAGGCGACGGATTCCTTTACCGATGCGGAAGAGGCGAAACGATTCGTCCGGGAAACCAATGTCGCGGCACTGGCTGTCGCCGTCGGTACGGCCCACGGCAGGTATCAAAAGGCACCCAGGCTTGCCGTCGGAAGGATCGCGGAGATCCGGAAGGCAACGGGAGCCTGTCTGGTTCTGCACGGCGGGTCCGGCGTACCGGACGATCAACTGAGGGAAGCCGTTCGGGCAGGGATCCGGAAAGTCAACTTCGGCACGGATCTGTGCTATTCCTTTCTGGATCAGGTATTCGAAACATCCAGGGATTTTGTCGCCATCGATTTGTTTATGGAAGGCCCCATAGAAAGCGTCAGGAGGTTTGCGGCGGAGAAGATAAGGGTATTGGGGGCGGAGGATCGGACATGAGCGAGATTGTCGGAATCGGGGCGTCCGTTTACGACACTTTGATCGTGACGGAGGGCTTTCCCGCGGAAGATACCAAACTGCAGGCAACCGGCACGATGATACAGGGAGGGGGGCCATGCGCCACCGCCCTTGTTGCGGCACGCATTCTGGGCGCCACCTGCGAATATATGGGTTGCGTGGGCAACGATGCATACGGCCGGTTCCTGATGGATGATTTCCAAAAATACGGAGTGGGTACGGAACACACGATCCGAAAAGACGGATGCATTTCCTTTCATTCGTTTGTCCTGCTGAATTCCCAAAATTCCAGCAGGACATGCATCTGGAACAGAGGTACGGTTCCGGAACTTCAACCGGAGGAGATGAATATCGGCGCCGTAAAAAGCGCAAAAATACTGCATCTGGACGGACACCAGCTGGATGCGGCAATACAGGCCGCAATGGTTGCCAGGGAATACGGCGTCAAGGTCAGCCTGGATGCGGGAGGGGTCTATCCCGGAATCGAAAGGCTGCTTCCTTATGTCGATTTCCTGATTCCGTCCGAAGAATTTGCGGTTGCCGTAACCGGACAATCCGATGTCCGGAAAGCTGCATCGGTGCTGTTTGCAAAATACAGGCCGGAGGTTCTGATCATTACACAGGGCGCAAAAGGAGGGTTCCTGTTCCATGGAGAGGAATATGCGCCATACCGGTCCTTCCGGGTGGAAGCCGTTGATTCCAACGGAGCGGGCGACGTATTTCACGGCGCGTTCCTTGCAGGTTACGGGAAAGGCATGAATTTCCGGAAAGCCGCGCAATTTGCCAGTGCGGCCGCGGCTCTCAAGTGTACGCAGGCTGGAATCGCAGCTGAGGAACCAGTCGTCGAAATTCCCGGCGTACCAGTAG
>ENA-UOOK01005336-UOOK01005336.1-fermentation-metagenome-genome-assembly--contig:-NODE-5336-length-12960-cov-4.010694_pt1 | contig 12960 bp, 9 predicted proteins | sample MGYA00245777_ERZ724023 | MGnify/ENA primary metagenome ERZ724023 (study PRJEB28704, sample SAMN03018312) | fermentation metagenome | biome: anthropogenic terrestrial biome; feature: soil; material... | reverse complement strand
AGGTGGTTTCAGGTCAGTGGCATTCCGGTCGCGGACTTCGGTGAAAAATACGCCGCCCTGTTTTTTGCTGAAATTACCGACCGCGTGCAAAAAGAAAGCGCTCTCCAGAAAAAAACGGAGCTTGACCTTTCGACCGGGGCCCTGAACCGGTACGGCTTCCTTCAGGCTTTTCAGTCCATCCTGCACAGCGGGCGGAACAGGCGGTTCGCCCTGTGCATGACCGATCTGGACAATTTCAAGGGAATCAATGACCGGTACGGCCATCCGGCCGGCGATAAAGTCCTCCGTGCGTTTGCAGAAGCAGCCCGCCAAAATATCCGCACCGGGGATATCGTGGGACGGTACGGGGGTGATGAATTCCTGTTCCTGTTTCAGAGCATTACACCGCAGCAGGCCGCCGGAATCATCCGCAGAATTCAGAAAGGGCTGCGGGACGCCTGCCGGGACATCATCCCTACTCCTGTGACGTTCAGCGCGGGAATCGTGTCATGGAGAAGGGAAGAACAGCTCGATATCCGGTGGGAAGATTTGCTCCGGTCGGCAGACCGGACACTCTATCAGGCAAAGCAGAAGGGAAAAAACCGGATTGGCACTGCCGAAACGAAAGCATAACGGCTGCTGTCCACTTTGGAAAGTCACATGTCACCCGATGGAAGACAATTTCTGCCACAGCTTATCCAAATCATTTTGGATTCCCTTTAATTCAGGGCTATCAATGATCCCGTAAGTATTTGCTGTTTTCGCTATCTGGTTCAAGGTGTTCCCAATACGGTTAAGTTCATAGATAAACTTGTTCAGCACAGTATAATCCTGCCGGATGATATACCCATCCAAAGCCATTTTCCGAAGATATGCTTCACGGTTCTCGATCCCGGCTTCTTCCATCTTTTTTTGTAAAAATGCCATTTCATCTGACGAAAATCGGAGAAGAAGCGCACGATCTCTCTTTCTTTTTTTGTCCATACATTTCTGCCTTCTGGGTTAAAGTTTTCAGCCTAAAATGGTTGTTTTCCTTACTTAGTTACAGGCTTTCAGGTTTTAGGGAATCCCCTAACAAATGGTTTTCATCAAATCGTAATTGTGAACAATTTGTGAAAACCGGCAAGTGGATATCCACTTGCAATGCTCGCCAGTAGGGTTAGCCAGAAGTCGGCCTTTGGCCTGCCCTTAATTTTGAGATGAGCGTCCGCAGAACGCACTGCCCGGATTTTTCGGTTTCCCCGGCGAGCGAATCCTGAAGGATTCCAATCTGTTCCGGCTCCGGCAACCCTTCAAGGTCTTTCATGATTTGCTCCTCTTCGTCATTGAACCGGCAGCTTTCCATTCCGAATCACTTCCTTTCCGGCGCTGAGTTTTTCCGAAAGCGCGGCAGCCTTTTCCAATCGGTTTTTAAGCTTTTCCGGTTTGCGCGCCTGCACTTTCTCCACGCTTTTCATCGCAGCATCAATGCGGAAAATAATTTCGTTTGCGCTCCCCTGGATGTTCTCCAGCATCTCCCACAGCTGCCCCGAATCCATACCATGACTCCAGACGGAAACAGAATCGAAGCGGTACCCTGAAGTATCAGCCCCGAAGAAATCGGAAAGGAGGAAGGCAGCGCCTTCCTCCTCGAGCCTTTCCTGCTCCCGCCCTGTCCCAGCATGGTGCGGCATCATGGCCGTAACACATCCGCGCAGCAGCGTCTCAATAATCTCCCTGTCCTCCATCCCGGTCCGCAGGACAATTTTTCTTTCTTCCCGACAACAGTGCCCCGCTTCTTCACCCGGCAAACTTCCAAATAAAATCCTGTACGGGCAGGCCTTTTGCACCGCCCGGAAAACCGACTGATAATCGGGGGCGGCGTTTTTCTTCTGCCCGCAAAGCGCCGGGATAGGATCACCGTCCGTCTGTAAGATGTCAAAAACCGCGGCAGTGTGAAATTGTATTTTTGTCCTGACGGTCGTTTCGGTCTGGGGGCTTCCCTTTTCGTCCGGTACTGGGTTCCCATCGTCGTCGAACACAGGCCGGCTAACCTCGGTTGAAACCATGGCCGGTGCAAAAATTGTAATTCCAGTCTCGCCGCGCCGTACATACCGGCCGAGTTTTTTCCATTCGTCATATCCGGCGGCATACGTCGCGTCCGGCTTCTGGAAAAAGATGAGGGCGGCGTTCCGCGGGGAATACCTGCGGAATTTGGATACTGACCTCAGGTACTGCCCAAGCCGGTTGCTCTCAAAAATTTTCCGGGCTCCTGTCATCAGCCTATCAGAAAGCGCTTTTGTCCTCTCCTCATCCATATCAGGTTCCTCCTCTGCTGATTAAATTTCGGGCTGCCGTCCCTCATCAGCCCGCCCGCCCGGCTGGACTGATGAAAGCTCCGCCTTAAGGGGCGGAGCCCCGTGAGTATTGCTTTCACCGTCCCGTTCAGGCGGTCCCTCCGGATGGCTGCCATCAAGCTCAAGGGTTAACGCGTTGAGCCGCGCGGTCTTTCCCGCAAGTTCCTGTTCCTGCGGGAATGTCTTTTTCAGTTCCTCTTTTGCTTCCGCTGTCTGCCGGTTCAGCGTTTCAAGATTCCTTTTCTCGTCTTCGAGCCTCTGCGGGATGCTGTCCAGCGCGTTGTCCAGCCGTTCCGTATTGCCTACTGGATCAGTCCCAAGCTCACAGGGATAACTGAGGCTGTTTTTTAGGGAAGCGCAGAATTCATGGCTTAACGGATTGAATGATACCTCGATGGTAAAGCCGCGGTACTGCCCTGCATTTGCGCGGGGCTCGTGCGTGCTCAGCCCCCTGCATACCTTCATCAGGGCCGCGCCTGCTTCTTTTCTCTTCCCGTATAGCATGCCTTTCACCTGCATCTCATAATTTTCTCCGGTTGGTGCCGGGTGCCCCTGCAAGAATTCCAGGTCGGTTTGCAGCCCTGCAAGGATGGACTTTGCTTTTTGGATTTCTGCGGGGTAGAATTTCAGGAGTTTATCTTCCAACTGATAGTGCTGCGACTGAAAATTCGTGCGGATCATCTTTAGCTTCGTCACCTGGATATCAAGGTCCATCTTTTCTTTGATGCGCGGGTCCCCGGCCGCAAGGGCCTTGACTTCCGCGTAGGAAAGGACGGAATCATCAATATCCTCGCAGGAGCGTGCCGGGGATTTGCTTGTCATAACTTGAGAAATAAATTTTGCCTTGTTTTCAATCAGCTGCCAGTTGTACGCGTCAAAGGTGTTTTCCGTGACATAACGGAATATTTTCACCTTAGGGTTCCTGTTCCCCTGGCGTAAGATTCGGCCTTCGCGCTGCTCAATGTCCCGCGGCTTCCACGGGCAGTCAAGGTGATGCTCGGCAATAAGCCTGTCCTGGACGTTCGTCCCTGCCCCCATCTTAGCGGTGGAACCGAGAAGAACCCGCACCTGGCCCTTTCGGACTTTGGCGAACAGTTCCGATTTCTGGGCTTCCGTCTTTGCGCTGTGAATGAACGCGATTTCGCTTTCCGGTACTCCGTTCTGAATCAGCTTCCGGCGGATATCGTGATAGACGTCCGTAAACCCGCCTTTCTCCGCGTCGGCGTCCTGTTTCGGCGTAGAAAGGTCGCAGAAAACGAGCTGCGTCCCTTTGCCGGTCGCGGATTCACGCCACATGTCCAGGATATTCTTCACGCATGCGTTCACCTTGCTGTTCGGGTCGTCCGGCAGCATCGGGTTCATGAGGCGCTGGTCGAGGGCAAGCGTCCGCCCGTCGCCGGTCACCTTGAGCATGTTGTCCTCGCTGGGATTAACCAGCCGGCTGCGGATATCTTCCGCCCGCTTGCCAAGCGCCTTAACGCTTGCTTTTTGGAAATCGGTCGGCTGCGTCACCACGTTGACGTATTCCGCTTCCGGCACCGGAAGCTTCAGCATATCCGCCGTCTGGATATCGGCGGCCTCCTTCCAGATGCTCATGAGCTCCGGGAGGTTGAAGAAATGGGCAAACCGTGTCTTTGTACGGAATCCGGTGCCCTCCGGCGTCAGCTCCGTCGCCGTCACGGTTTCCCCGAATGCCGCCGCCCAGCTGTCAAAAAAGCCGAGGTCAAGCTGTTGCAGCGTATCATACTGCAAATAGCGCATCATGGTGTAGAGCTCGGTCATGGAATTGCTGATCGGCGTGCCTGTGGCAAACGTGATTCCGCGGCCCCCGGTCAGCTCGTCCATATACCGGCACTTTGTATACATATCGGTGGATTTCTGCGCCTCGGTCTGCCCGACGCCCGCAACGTTCCGCATTTTTGTATAAAGAAACAGGTTTTTGAAGCTGTCCGCTTCATCCACAAACAGCCGGTCAATGCCAAGCTCCTCAAAAGTCACCACATCATCCTTTCTGCTGTCGTCGTTCAGCCGTTCCAGCCGGGCTTCCAGGGACTTCCTTGTTTTTTCCATCTGTTTAACGGTGAAATTCTCACCGTTCTCATGTTTTGCCTGGTTGATCCCCATTTCAATGTCATCAATCTGTTCCCGGAGCATGGCAGCCTGCCGTTCCTTTGATACCGGGATTTTTTCAAACTGCGAATGGCCGATGACGACCGCATCGTAGTCCCCCGTTGCAATCCGGGCGCAGAACTTCTTCCGGTTCATCGGCTCGAAGTCCCTCCTGGTTGCAACAAGGATGTTGGCTCCGGGGTACAGGCGCAGGAAATCGCCGCCCCATTGTTCCGTGAGGTGGTTCGGCACTACGAACAGGCTCTTATGGCAGAGGCCGAGGCGCTTGCTTTCCATGGCGGCGGCTGCCATCTCATACGTTTTCCCGGCCCCGACACAATGTGCAAGGAGCGTATTCCCGCCATACAGGACATGTGCCACGGCGTTCAGCTGGTGGGGACGCAGCGTGATTTCCGGGTTCATCCCGGGAAATGTGAGATGGCTCCCGTCGTATTCGCGCGGCCTGGTGGAATTGAACAGGGTATTGTATTTCCTGCAAAGGTCTTCCCGGCGCTGCGGGTCCTTCCAAATCCAGTCACGGAACGCCTGCTTGACGGCTTCCTGTTTCTGCTGTGCAACGGCGGTCTCCTTTGGGTTTAACACCTGGTGCTTTGCGCCGTCGGCATCTTCTGTCTGGTCGAAAATTTGGATGGTTTTAAGGTTCAGGGAATCTTCAAGGATTTTATAAGCGTTCGCCCGACCGGTACCGTAGGTCACATAAACCGGTACGCTGTTGAAGCTGTCCCGGCCTTTCCCGCTGATATTCCAGACACCGGAAACGGATGAATACCGTACCCTGATGCCGTCATTGCCCTGAAGGAAAGCGGGCGTATCAAATGCTGCGTACATAAACTGGTCGATATATGCGGGGTCAACCCATGTTGCCCCAAGCCGGACGTCGATTTCCGAAGCGTCCAGGTCTTTCGGCTGTACTTTCTGGAGCGCGGCCACATTAATGGAAAAGGAGGGGTTGGTTTTGGCCGCTTCACGGGCTGATTGGAGCTTCTGCCGCACATTGCCGGAGAGATATTCGTCCGATGTCTGCCACCCGTCATATGGGCCGCCTCCGGCGTCAGGATTTTTGAAGATAATCCCCTGAAGGTCTTTGATGACGGCGTCCTTTTTCTCCGGCCCGCCTAAAAGGGAAGCCATATAATCGGGATCGACGCGTGCTTTTTCCCCGAGGGAAACAGTCAGCGCTTCGCTCGGGGTATTGACCGACGTAATGGCCGTCCGCTGCCGGATGGTGCGTTTGGTGAACATGTCGGCCTTGCGCTCCAGGCTGCCGTCCTCGTCAATGACTTCAAGGGAGCAGAGCAGGCAGTACGAGGAATCCTTCTGGAATGCCCGCCTGTTGGCGCTGCTGTTGAGCAAACCATACTTCCCGGTAAAGGTATCGTATAAGGTGTTAAGGCGCTCCTGTGTACCCTGAATGGCCGTATCGTCCGCGCTGTCCATCTGCAAATCAATGAGGTGCCTGGTGCAGTCCCGGATTCCAACCATCCCGCAGATACGGCCGTTTGCGGCTGCGGAAACGTCCACGGGGTTCATGACGGAGTTTTCACGGAAATACAGCCCGCCGCCATTTATAAAGGTATAGCTGAAATTTCGCACATCCGGGTCGGCCGGAATAGATTCACGCTGATCCGGATTTTCGGCTTCCGGTTCGGGTTCATCCACATCCAGTTCTTCCCGATTGGGCATAGAAACAAAAGAAAGGGCCGTTTTGAGCTGTCCCTCAAAATCGGTCCCCTCGGTTGGATTGCAGGTCGTTTCTTGCGCGTTCCCGTACATCCGGCTGAATGCCATCTTTCCAAGCATCATCTGCGGGTGTTCCAGGTAATATTGGTTGACCGGGACGCCGTCTTCCGTCTCCCCGGTTTTCAGCCACTCCGGTTCTTCGGCGGAGAGGCTGCCGCGCTTCTGGAAGAACAGGATGTCACTGGTGGCTTCCGTGCCGGCATTTTTCAGGAATGCGGTATTCGGAAGCCGCACAGCACCTAAAAGTACAGCCCTCTGTGAAAGATACCGGCGCACGGAATCCCCTTTCTTGTCCATCGTCCCCTTGCTGGTAATAAAGGCAACCAGGCCGCCCGGCCTGACCTTGTCCAGAGCCTTGGCGAAAAAATAGTCATGGATAAGGAATTTGTACCGGTCATACCTGCGGTCCGGCAGCTGGTATTCCCCGAACGGGACATTGCCGACGGCAAGGTCGAAGAAGTTATCCGGAAAATCTGTCTTTTCAAAGCCTTGCACGGTAATATCCGCTTCCGGGTAGAGCTGCCTTGCAATCCGGCCTGTGATGCTGTCCAGCTCTACACCGTACAGCTTGGATTTTTTCATCCTCTCCGGCACAAGCCCGAAAAAGTTGCCGATGCCGCAGGCGGGCTCGAGAATGTTCCCACGGCGGAATCCGAACCGTTCCAGTGTCCCGTAAACTGCCTCTATAACGGCAGGGGAAGTATAGTGCGCGTTCAGGACGGACGCCCTTGCCGCGGAATACTCTTCGTCTGTCAGCTGCCCTTTCAGTACTGTGTATTCTTTCGTCCATGACGTGTTTTCCGGATCGAACGCCTGCGGGATGCCGCCCCAGCCAACATACCGGGAAAGGGTTCCCTGTTCTTCCGGGGTTGCTGTGCGGCCTTCGGCCTCGATTTGTTTCAGGGTGCGGATGGCTGCAAGATTGTACCCGAATTTTGTTTTTTGCCCGCCCTCACCCAAATGGCCGTCGGTGATACGGAAATTGCGCGGCTTGAGGGCTTGGGATTGCCTTTGGGCTTCTTCATAGAACAGGTGGCTATTTTCATCGCTGAGCGACTGTTCTTCCCAATAGCTTCGGACGTAAGAAATAGATTCTACCCGTGGATTTGGCAATCCCGCGCTCTTTTGCAGCAGGTCTTTCAGGCTTACTTTGTCGTTGGTAAAATCCACGCTTTCGATTTCATAGTGCCGGCCGTCAACGGTAATCCGGCCCCCGATGGGCAGATAGCCTTTTGCCGTCCAATATTTTAGGATGTGCCGTTTCCCGTGATTCGGCATTCCCGATATGAGTACATCGTACCCTTTTTCGCAGAGGGGGTCTAAAACAGTAGGCCAGCGTGAAGAAGGGACTCCGGTGGTTGGAATCTTTCCAATTCCGGACAGCTCGCTTTCAAGTATCTTCGTGTTCAGCGGCGGCGCGGCTTTCTTGGCATCGTCCCCGTAAAACAGGATATAGTCTCCAACCTGAAACGCAATCAAAGTCTCAGGATATTTTTCTCTGAGTGCCCCGTATGCCTGAATCTCGGATTCGGATGGAATGGGAAGCCTTTCCGTTTCTTTTTCGGTTTCCGATGCAGCTGCACCGGACTCGGCGGACTCTTCAGCGTCTTGGACAGCCTGAGCACTGCTGTCCGGAATGGCTTTTTGAAGCTCCTGGTACTGTTCATCGGTCAGCGTAACATCCACCTGATGAAAAGGTCCATTCGTGCCAACCGTAATCGTATCTCCAGCGCGGGTGACCGGCTCAGTGTTTAAATCAGGTTGTTCCAGTTGCTCCCGTTCTTCCGGCGTCAGATATTTTTCAGCCAGCACAAGATCATGAAGCTGCCTGGCGACACTGTTCCAAGTCAGCGAGAGTTCCGGGCTGTCAATGCGGTATGAGCGAGAAATATTAAAGCCTTTCGGGCTGTATTCGATATTACCCTCTGTGCCATCAGAAAGAGAAAACGGGCTTCCGCCCGTACCATACTCATGCTTGAGGAAGTTTACAGTCTCTTTCGTGCTGTGCTGGTTCTGGAACCATTGATAGATGCGGTATTTGCCTCCCTCAAAACCGCTTCCTTCCCTCAAGGCACGGTTAATGTCGGCTTGAGGGATGAAAAAGGCGGAGGACTTTTCTTCCTCCGCCTGCTGGATCTGTCCGATTTGCTCCTGCTCCGTTGGGAACAGGCTTAACTGCTGCGGTTCTTCCCGGCTGCCGTTCAGCTGTAAATGAGGTCGTTCCGAATGGTCTCCTCCACGCACGCCTGGATGTTGTTCATTTCCTGCACCCAGCGCATCTGGTCGGACGCTTTGAGTTGTTCCGTCACCCCGCGCTGCTGTTTCATCTGCTTTGTCAGCCGGTCTTCCATCTCCTCCGCTTCCCGGTCGATATCCAGAAGATGTTTCCAAAGTGTCCCGGTTAATAGCAGATCGTTGTATAGAATTGGCCGCTGTTCCTTGAGATATTTCTGCCTCATTTTGCCGTACTCTCCGAGCTCCCCCTCCGGCTGCGGATCCATTTTGAGGTCCGGAATCAGGTAATCCCCATTTTTCTTGTATTTCAGTTCCATTATCAGCACTCTCCCCCGCAAAGTTTTGCTTTAAATCGCTAAAGTTATTATAATCCAGTCGTTCTTGATTTGCAAGTGGTTTTTCTTTTATCTCAAGTTGTTTTACCGCATGCTCAATTTGCCGCAGCACTCGTTCAGATTGATCGCTGACTATTTTTCCAAGTGCCCTTACGGTCTTTGGTGTGTTAAAATTAAAAATATTTAGGAAGTCTTCACGTTGAATATATTTTTTTGTATCCAGGCCGCAGCGGGAAAGCAACATAAAGAAAGTACTGATAGATGCTGCTTTTTCATATGACAGTCTTACATTTAATGTGTCAAGGCCTTCTAAGAAGCTTCCGTCTACTGTGTAGAGAATATCATGTAGATTACCACGAACATACTCTGAGGAAAGCCGGACAGCAATTTGTCGAAGCTGTTCAGCAAAGTCTGCCTCAAAAGGAAGATTAAATGTTCTCAAAAGATTCTTCGATATGGTTGCTGTATGATTGGGCTCCAGTTCCCATAAGTTCAGGTCCCTGGCATCCCTTCCGCGCGCCGTATCTGAGACGTCAAAGACGTACTTGAGACGCATCCCTTTCGGCGTCTCGGCAAGGAGCGCAATTCCCTTGGAACCACGCTTGACCCATCTCCCCATCCGGCTGTTCCAGACATCATACGCCGCACACGCCGTCGCGTCCGGGCGCTGGGCGTAAATAAGCAGCTGGTCCTGGAACGGGTATTTGTAGAGGCGGGCCGCAGTCCGTAAAAATGTTTCCCATTCCTCCGGCCCCGACGTGATTTTCCCTGCTGTCTGGGAAGCCAGCTGCAAAATATAATCCAGTTTTTTATTTGCCATCCTGTATGATTCCTCCGATTACTGTTTAATTTCCCCTGAGTCTTCCGGTGAACTTTCCGGATTGGCTTTCGGTTCTGCAAAATAGACATTTTCCGCATTAATCTCAATTGCTTTCCGCTTAACGCCCTTGGTGTCCGAATATGTGTTGGACTGAAGCATCCCTTTTACCGTAATGAGCTGGCCCTTTTTAAAATACTTGCAGGCGTGCTCCGCCACGCCGCGCCAGCAGATTACATCAAAGAAATCCGTCACCCGGTCTTTTCCTTCCTGCCTGTAATCCCGGTCAACGGCAATCGAGAATTTTGTATACGCCACCGGTTTGTCTTTCCGGGTATGTCTCAGTTCCGGCGTCGCAACGAGACGTCCGGTTTCAACAATAACATTCAGCATTTTGTCCTCCTTCATAAAAAGGCAGCCGGATCCTTACAATCCGGCTGCCTTTTTATGTACCTATAACTATAAAATATTCAGCTGTGCTCCGCCAGCCACCTGGTCAGCTGTCCGCTGTCCATCGTGCCATTCGCCAGTGCAAAACCAATCTCAATCAGTCCATCATCTGTACAGCTTACAGGAATTCCATTGAGATCAAGGAATGTAAGCATAACAAGGATTCCAATCCTTTTGTTCCCATCTATAAACGGGTGATTTTGGATGAGATAATAACAAAGATGGGCAGCCTTTTCCCGGACAGACTGGAATAAATCCTCGCCGCCGAAAGTCTGGAACGGTGCATTTGCGGCTGACTCTAAAAGTGCCTGATCCCGGATGCCTTCCATCCCGCCTGTTTCTAAAATTAGAAGCCGGTGCATTTCTTCAATCTGCCTGCACGTCAGTCTTTTCATTTTGCCAGTTCCTCAAAGGCCTTTTTGTGTTTAGCAAGCACACGCTTGGAAATCTCCATGACATCTTCATCCGGCGCAGCAGCTTCCTTCTCCAGTTGGCCAAATTCCAATACCAGATAGCGCGGCGCATTGTTCTTCAAGATAACGGCCGCGCCCCTTTCGTCTACCAAACGGGCAACCCTCGAGAAATTCTGGTTTGCCTCCGTAATGGAAACAAGGCTGTTTGTATCAATTTTCATCTGCACGCACCCCCTGCTTGCTATTATACACATAAATAGGATTAATATATCCTAAATAACGGAATTATTTCATGTTCGCTTTAAGTGATATACCGTAACCCTTCTCATATCCTCCTGCGGGCCTGCATACCTGACATCAGTAACCCATTCATCCGGGTTTCCGTTATTGTCCCAATGGCACGGGCCTTCCAGCGGCGGGATATTGTATGACCAGAGCTGCGTATAGCTGTACGTCCCATCATACTGAAGCACCTTAAACATATAAGAATATGCATCAAGCAGGACCATACGCTTGTCTGACGCCGTATAGACCTCATATGCGGTTGCTGCCGGTGTCCCGATGTACTGTGAAAGCCTCGCAGTGACTGTAATGGACAGCGCCCCGGAATTGACCGGGCAGTTTAAGGTAAGGCTTGTATCCTGTGTCTCACAGCCGCATCCGTTTATCTGGACGTCATAGCTCAGGTTTTGCGAGCCGGTATCTGCGGGGGGTGTCCATGAAATGCTGAGCTGATCCACTACAAAGGCATTATACTCTTCGGAGAACCTGACACCATCGCTTCCGCCGTCCCTGCTGCCGCCGTCCAAGATTACAGCGGAAAGGTTTTGCACCGGCCCAAGGAGCGGGGTTACGGTAACCGCACAGGACGCCGTATGGCCGGTCCCCTTGACTGTAGCGGAAATCACTGCGGAGCCTACGCTTTTTGCGTTAATTGTCCCATCCCGGCCAACGGTGCATACATCGCTGTCCGACGATGCCCAGAGGACTTCCGGCTTCGCGCCGGACGGATAAGCCGCTGCGGTCAGCTTGTCAGATTCCCCTTCTTTTAAGGTGAGGCTGGCCTTATCCAGTGTCAAGCCTGAAGCGGGGATGGCAACCGTTATCCTGCAATTTGCAAAATAACCGCCTTCCTGCGTCATTGCCGTAACTGTCGCCGCCCCTGCTTTTACAGCGGTTACTTTCCCGGCCTGATTAACGGTGCATACGCTGCTGTCCGATACATTCCAGCGCACAGCCTGATTGCTTGCATCGGACGGGAGCACGGTTGCCTTTAAGGCTACAGACGCCCCTTTATTCATGGAAACGGACGTCTTGTCAAGGGAAATCCCGGCAACCGGGGAAACAACCGTTACCGTGCAGGATGCCATCCGGCCGTTATCCGACATGGCGGTAACAATGGCAGCGCCCTTGCCAACGCCTGTGGCCGCGCCCGTCTGCGTGACCGTACAGACACCGGTGTCCGAGCTTGTCCATGAAAGCCTGTGGCTGTCGGCATCAGCCGGGGCGACAGACGCGGAAATCACCTTTGTGGCGCCTTTGTTCAGCGTGATGCTGCCGTCGGAAAGTTTTACCCCGCTTACCTCAATCACACCGGAATTGCCTTTACCCTCCCCCTGCGGGGAATAGGCAGACTGCACTTCTTCCCTGACTGTGACAGGCGGCAGGGCCGACCATGCCGACTGCAAGGGCACGGTAACCGTGTAGGCCGCCGTACCGGTAAGCTGCTGCCCGCCGCCTGTCCCTGCCGGCGCAAGCGGGGCATTTTGGATATCAACGGATACGCCTGAGATTTTATAGCACACTTTGCCGTTTACCGTCTTAACTCCATGGGAAGTCCCCAGCTTCTTGTCCACTTTTGCCATGACGTCACCGGAACTCACATCCGGCTTCCAGCCCGCATCTACGAGCTTGTAGCCGCCTGCATACCCTTCACGGGTTCCGGTGTAAATATTTTTGCTGTTGTCGGTGCAGGCCTGTGTGACAGCCGCCTGTACGGCATCCCGCGTTCCCCCTGCTGTTGCCTGCACGCGGGAATATTCACAGCAGAAGGCGATTCCCGTAAAAAGCAGGATTAGGATAACCGGGGCAAGAATAATCATTGAGCCTTTCCGGTCCCTTAGGATTCTGCGCATCATTTCCAATACACCTCGCTTTGCCCTGTCGCCCTCCCGTGGAGGGTAATGGGATGGGAGCCAAAATTTCCAAACCCAATGTCCTGAGCCAATGTGCAGGTAACCTGTATGGTGCCGTTCAGCTGTACGTTTCCGGATGTATTCCAGGCAACTTCAGGCGACATGCCCATCAGCTGATTCAGCTTTTCCTGCTCTTTCCCCGTCTCATCGCCGATCCGGCCCGAAACCTCGGCAACGCGGCACAGCTCATTTGCATATGTCTCAAGCTGCTGTCCGCGCACATAGACGGGATAGAGCTTCATCCCAAACGCGACGGCACACATGGAAACCATGAGGACAACACAGGCGGTCACCATGATTTCCCCCCGCTTCGATTTGAGCAGTTTCATT
>ENA-UOOK01005335-UOOK01005335.1-fermentation-metagenome-genome-assembly--contig:-NODE-5335-length-12962-cov-43.324862_pt1 | contig 12962 bp, 6 predicted proteins | sample MGYA00245777_ERZ724023 | MGnify/ENA primary metagenome ERZ724023 (study PRJEB28704, sample SAMN03018312) | fermentation metagenome | biome: anthropogenic terrestrial biome; feature: soil; material... | reverse complement strand
TATAAAATTTTTTGCAGGTTTTTCAAAGTTAAAATCCGAAAGATTTAATTGCTTAGAAAACAAATAATTACTTGGAGAATGGATGTTTTTATTTGTCATATTAATATTTATTCTCCATTTTAATATTAATACTTATTCTTTACTTATTTTAAATATCATAGGTACTATTTCAAGTGTAAAGACTTGAAACCTTCTTAAAACTTCTTAAACCTAAATTAAAAGAAATCGAAAAAACAAAAACATCAAGGTACAATTTCAATTGAAAAAAAATTAGAAAAAAAATAAAGGGTTTCTACAAAACCTAAAAAATATTATTTTATGGTAAAAAGAAATGGAAGAGGGATTAATTTTATATGAAAAATAAGAAAATTTTCTTTATCAGTTTAAGTATACTTACATTACTAATCTTAGTTACATTTGGAGGGGGAGTGTATGCAACCGATTCACAAGTAAGTGAGGATATTAATAATGTAAGTACATATTCTGGTACTGTACAAATAAGTAATGATTCTAATTGTATAGTATTAGATGATGAACAAGTAGAACTTAATAATGTTAATGTTTTTTTAAGTTCTAAAGGAAAAGAGAATTTAGAGTCTAGTGGTACTGTAAATCAGATAGGAAATCCACCAAGTGATGGTGTGTATTATGTGAATAATAATAGTACTAGTAATCCTGATGGATCTTATGATAAACCTTTCAGTAATATTACAAGTGCTTTAACAAGTATTACAAGTGCTTCTTGGACTGGTAATTTTACTATAAATATTGCCCCTGGAACCTACACTGAAAATAGTATAAGTTTACCTGTAAAGAATATTACTTTTCAAAGAACTTCAGGTGAAACTGGTGAAGTAATAATTAACGGAGCACAAAAACAAATTTTCACCACTTTAGATACGGAGAGTGTTGTTAGTTTTAATTTCATTAACTTAACCCTAACTAATGCTACAGCAGAAAATGGTGGTGTAATCTGTTCATCTGGCGGACCTAATGTTGGAATATATAATTGTAAAATAGAAAACAACACAGCAACAGGTGTTGGTGGTGCAATCTATATACTTTATGGTAATGTTAATGTTAATGGTTCTGAGTTTATAAACAACACAGCAACAGATGGTGGTGGTGCCATTTTCAGTAATGGTAACATTCATGTTACTGGTTCTGAGTTTATAAACAACACAGCAAATTCTGGTGGTGCAATCTATAATTATTTAGATACAAAAAATGTTAATGTTACTGGTTCTTGTTTTGTGAATAACACTGCAACTTCTGGTCAGGGTAATGCTATTGGTGCTGGTTCTATTAAGGATGTTAGTGGTAATTGGTGGGGTAATAATACTCCTAATGGTAACAATTTAGTTTATGATTCCCAACAGAGTACGGATTATACTATTCCTTCTTATGTGATTATGACTTTAAATAAAAATGATGATACTGTTATTGTTAGTTTGAAATTAAATAATAGTGATGTTATTAGTGATTTATCTGATTTCATTTCCCGTAATGTTAGTTTTTATTCTAATAATATTGGTTTATTAAATCCTAGTACTAATGTTACAAATAGTACTGGTGTAAGTACTAGTACATACACTTATAAAAGTGAATTATATCATATTAGTGCATGTATTGATAATCAAGTTTTAACTATTACTAATGAGAATCAGACTAGTATTAATGCATCATTATCTAATACAAGTACCTTGTTTTATGGTATGGATGAAAATTTAACTATACTTTTATATGATACTGATGGTAACTTATTAAAGAATATGAATGTGTCAGTACAAATTAATAATGGTGATATGAAAATCTATAATACAAGTACAGATGGAAAAGGAGTTATAATTAATTTAAAAGATTATGATGCTGGTTCTTATACTGTAAGTTATAATTTCACAGAAACTGGAGTATACTTAAACAGTAGCAATAAGACAAGTTTCACTATTAACCCTCAAAGTACATGTATTAACACTACAGAGACTAGTTATACTGTAAATTTTGGTACTGGTGCTGATGTGATTGTTAATCTTTACTATTCTAATGGTTCTTTGTTTACTGGTGAAACTATTAATTGTACGGTGTATAATGGTTCAGATATTGTTTATAGTGAAAATATTACTTCAAATACATTCATTATTCCAAGTACTTTAGGTGCTGGTGATTATACTTTAAAAGTATCTTATATTGGTAATACTAATTATGCTGGTTGTTTTAACACTACAAATTTAAAGGTTAATCCTAATAGTACTTTTATTAACAGTACTCCTGGTAATAAGTCTATTAGTTATGGTACTGGTTTAGAATATACTTTAACTGTATATGATTCTAGTAATGGTGAAGTGGTTTCTGGTCTTGAAATCTTTTATAATGTTACTAAAGAGGATGGAACAATAATTGTAAGTAATACAACTTATAATAGTAAGGTTTCTATTCCTTCAGATTGGAATGTGGGAGTTTATTATGTGAATTATCGTTATAATGGTAGTAATAGTAATTATACTACTAGTTTTAATAGTACTAAACTTATTATAACTCAACAGTTAACTAGTATTAATGCTAGTTTAAATAATAAGACAATTTTAATCTATAAAGATGATGTTAATTTAATTATTACCTTATATGATGCTAATGGAAACCCATTAACAAGTAAGCTTGTTATTGTTTATCGGAATGGTACTAAATTAACTGGTGATCATTACACTGACAGTTCCGGTCAAATCATTATAAATTTAAAAGATTATAATGCTGAAGATTATAATATAACATACACTTATGAGGGAACAACTGGTAATTACAATAGTAGTACTAATACCACCCTATTCACTATTAACCCTCAAAATACAAAAATTAACACTACAGAGACTAGTTATACTTTTACTTATAAAGAATATGGTAATACTGTTACAGTTAATTTATTTGATAAGAATGGTGGTGTTTTAACTAATTTCAAAGTTAAATATAATATAACAGATAAGAATAATGTAACTGTTTATGATCAAGGTGAAATCACAAGTGGAAGCATTAATATTCCTACAAATTTAACAGTTGGGGAATATTATATTCACTATAAGTTTAGTGGTAATGAAAACTACACAGAATCTGTTAACAGTACAAAACTAATAATCAGTAAACAATCCACAATTATTAACTGTACTAATAGTACTTATAATTTTATTGTAGGTTCTACTGGTAATACTGTTACAGTTAATTTATTTGATAAGAATGGTGGAGTTTTAACTGGTAAGCTTATTAATTATACTATTAATAATAAGAATTATAGTACTAATAATGGAGTTATCATTATTCCAGATGGTTTAAATCTAGGTACTTATACTTTGAGTTTTAATTTCACTGGTGATGAGAATTATACTAGTTCTAGTAATAGTACTCAAATTAATATTATTAATAATCCTGTTCCTCCTGTTAGTCCTATAGTTACTGTTATTAGTGGTGAGGATATTGTTACTAATCAGTCTAGTGTTAATTTCACTGTTAGTTTGAAGACTGTTGATGGGGATGTTTTAAGTGGTGAGAATGTTTTATTTATTTATTATAATGGTGAATATCATCCTGTAAATACTGATAAGAATGGTATTGCTAGTGTGACTTTAACTGGTTTAAGTCTTGGATCTTATAATATTCGCTATGTTTATAATGGAAATAACCTATATGCAGGAAGTAGTGGTTCTAATACTATTCTTGTAACTAATTTCATAGAAACTAAGTTAAGTATAAGTAATTATACTAATTTTTATGGTTTATGGTGTTAAAGGTAACCTAACAGGTAGACTCATAGATATTAATGGTAATCCCCTTGTTAATCAAAGTATAACATTAAATTTAACTCGTTTGAGTGATAATTTAAGTAAGGTTTACAATGTAAGTACTGATAGTAATGGTGATTATTATCTTGAAATCAATTTAAACACTGGAGAATACAGTGTAAGTGCATTTTACAATAATAAAACCATTGGAAATATTACTTACAATTCAAGTGGACCAGTAAATGCTAATATAAAAATTTATAATCAAACAAGTGAAATGGGTACTAATTTAACTGTAAATGATTATACTGGAATTGTAAATAAACCTGGAAACTTAACAGGTAGACTCCTAGACATTAACGGCAACCCAATTAGTGGTCAAATCATCCTTTTAGATATTCAAGGAGTTAATAATAACTTACGCTTAATAAATACTAGTATTACAAATAGTGATGGTTACTATAATTTAGGATTAAATTTACCAATTGGTGAGTACACTGTAAGTGCTACTTATAATGGAACTAGAGTAAATAACATTACTTACAATTCAAGTGGACCAGTAAATGCAAGTATAAAAATTTATAATCAAACTATTAACACCAATACTGTACTTAATGTTAATAATTTAACTGAAACTTATGGTCAAAGCTTAAATCTTACAGGAACACTCTTAGACTTGAATGGTAAACCAGTAATTGGTATGCATATAAGTTTGAATCTTACCAATCCAGTTAATGGTTTAAGTAAAATTTATCATGCCACTACTGATAATAAAGGTGAGTATCAATTAGAAATCAACCTCTATCCAGGAGAATACAGTGTAAGTGCCACATTTAATGGATTAAAAACAAACACTACAAATTACCTAGCAAGTGGACCTGTAAACAGTTCAATACTTGTAAATAAATTGGATACTGTTTTAAGTGCTGATAAATTCCAAGAGAAGTATGGTGCAGGTCAAAACTTCACAGGAAAATTAGTAAATAGTAAAGGAGAAGCAGTTATTGGACAACACATTAGCTTGAAACTCACACGTTTAAGTGACAAAGTAAGTAAATTCTACTATGCTACAACTGATACTAATGGTGAATACCAATTACCTATAAACTTATTTAAGGGCGAATACACAGCAGAATGCAGTTATACTGGAACAAACATTTACACATCTAGTAATGCTAGTAATAGTATAATTGTAACAGCCTAAATTTTTAACCCTTTTTTTCTTCTTTTTTTTATAGGATGATTTAGATTTTTTAATGTTTATAGACTAATTTTTTTTTTAGCTTAAAAAATTTTTTAATAAAAATAGTATAATGGGAATGTTTTAAATGTTTATTTTTTTAAAAAGAGTAATTATTTGTAATTTAAGAGATTTATTTTTTTTCTCTTAAATTACTTTAAGTTTTAAATTTTAATTTTTTATTCAAGGTGAGTTTTATGCCAGCAGTTTTCTGTCATTTCGAAGTCACCAGAATCTTTGTTCATGAAGGTTCTTTTTTCATCAATTAATGTTTGTAGATTACTTTGTGCTTCTTGATATTTTTTTTCATCATCTGTTTTAAGTAATGTTTTTCTTGCAATTTTAATTTCCTTATTGATTTCTTTTAAGTCTCTCATTTAATTCACGTCCATATTATTGAATATTTTTTTATATCAATTACCTAAATTAATATTTAATTATATATTTAGTGTTTTTAAATAAATAAAGTTTACTATTTATGTCTGTTTTATTCCACTTTTAATTTTTTTTTTAAAAGTTGGAGGATTAAATATAAAATCTTATTAATTATAAAGCAAATATTAAATATTATAATTTAATATTATTCATAAAAAAATATATGATAATCCATTATGGGGGGGTTTTTATTATATGTTAAGGGTTAAGATTAAGGAAATTAATGGTGAATTTGATAGGGAATTTAATTTAAACACTACTACATCTGATTTTTATTATAAGAAGTTTTCTGATACTTATATTTCACCTAATTTTTCTTATAAATCTTTACTTGATGAATTAAATATTTCGGTTGATATTTTAAAACCCTATAATGATTGTGAGGATTATATATTTTTATATGCTTCTGATATTTGGTGTAAACTTAACTTATCTAATGATTTTATTGTTTCTAAACATTTTAAATTAATCTCCCATAAAATTGGAGCATCTAAGTATTTTACTTTTTTAACTAATGCTTTTAAAGAGGATTTGAAAACTAATCTTTTAATTAGTATTTATGAAGATGAAAACCTATTATTGGATTTTAAACAAGAAATCTTTTCATATAAAGGATTAATTTTTTTACTTAATGATATTTTAGAGGATAGAACAGTTAAGACTAAGTTGAAAGTTTTTGATGATTATAATTATGGAATTTTTTGGGTTAAAGATAAAAAAATTATTAAAATTAATAATAATGTATCAGGGTTTCTAAAAAAGCATAATTTAAAGAGTATAAATTTTAATAACCTAAATTTTAAAAACTTAACACATGCGGAATTCTTAAAAGTTTATAAACAATTAAGTACAGGAGAGATTAGTTCATATACTGATGAGATCCTATTTGAAGACAAAGCTAATAAGAATTATTTCTATTTCAAAGTATACTTAAACTCCCAAAGTGGTGATGAGGGACTTGTGAAATTTAGTTGTTTTAACATTACTAAAGTTCGAAGAGAAAAATTGAAGGCAGAATTTTATAAACAAGATTTAAATCTAGTTCAGAAATTATCTAAATTCTCCCTACGTTATGGTTCAATAAGTAATTTGAATGATTGGAGTCCTGCAATTTATGATATTTTAGAGGTTCCAGAAAATCAGAGAAAAAATATTAGTAGAGACACTATACTTTATAATCAATTAGGTAGTGCTGTGAAAAATGAGTTTGACCAGTTTATAAAGGATCCTGAATCATTTAATAGTTTTTATAGTAAAGATTTCTCTATTGTTTCATTTAAGGGTAATATGAAATTTTTAACTTATCATGCTGTATATTTAAAAGATTTCTATAATGAATCTGATTCAATTATTTCATCTATAGTTCAGGATATTACAGAATTACATAATTATGAATTAAAGTTAAAAAAGTCTAATAAGGAGTTAAGTCAAGTTTTAAAGGTTAAGGAAGACTTATTAAAAGAGGTTCATAATCGTGTTAAGAATAATTTACAAATAATTTTAAGTTTATTGAATTTAAATATGCGTTTTAATCAGAATAATCCTTTAGAAACCTTAAGTAATACTAAAAATTATATTAAAACTATCAGTTTAATGCATGAGAAGACTTATGAGTCTACTAGTTTAAATGGGGTTAATATTAAAAGTTATTTAACTGATTTAATAGATTTAAAAATAAAACCATTAAAAGATAATATTAATCTTAATTTAAGTATTAGTAATGTTGAATTATCTAATGATATAGTTATACCTTTTAGTTTAATTATAAGTATTATAATTGAGAAAATCTTCAAATACTCTAGTTCTAATGTTAAAGGGGAATTAACAGTTAAGTTAAAATTAAAAGAGGATAAGGTTAATTTTAAACTTAAATATGAGGATTATAGTTTAGATGATTTTAATGTTTTCCAAGATTTCACTGATCTTAGCTTTATACTTATACAAGCATTAGCAAATCAGATTAATGCTGATTTAGAATTAAATCCATTAAGTAATGGTTTAGAATTAAATTTGATTTTTAGTAAAAGTTGAGGTGTTAAATAGTATGTTTCCTCTTAGTTTAACCTATTTTGAGAAGGGTAATCCTGAATCATTTAAAATGATTAAAATAGATGAAGGTGTGAGTTTTTCTAATCCTCCTAAACATTTCTATCCTTTTAAAGATTTGAAGTTTAAAGAATTATATGCTTATTCTAATCAAATTATTGATATTTATAAACCTTTAAACTCTGATTGTGATGATTTCATTATAAATTATTTATCTTCTAAGGATTATCATAAAAAAGATGAAAAAAGGGATTTAAGTGAATATAATGGGTGCTTGTATTCAGAGTTCTTACCTGTTTATACTAGTTTAGGTGTTCTTAAATCTTTTAAAAAGGTTTATCAAAACAATATTACATTATATGCTAAGTTTATGATTCATGATTCTAATGATAATTTACTGTTTAGTTATGAAAGTAAAATTTTTAAATCTAAAGGTTTAATTTTTGTTTTAACAAATAATGTAACTGACTCAGAAGCATTAATTGAGGAGAATAAGAAAATATTCTATCAATATAATCCTGCAGTAGTGATAAGTAAAAATCAAGTTTTTATTAATAAAAATAAGAAATTCAAGGATTTAGAAAAAAAGTACTCAATATTTAATTTTGAGGATATGATTTTTAAAGACTTTACACATGAGGAATGGTTAAGTTTTTATGATGAAATACTTAAAATGGAAGTTTTATCCTATTCTGGAGAGGTTGAATTTAAATTAAATAATGGTTCTTCTGCTTATTTTTCTGTTTATATAAGTCCAGAGTATTATGAAAGTGAATCAGTTGTTAAGTTCTATTTTAGGGATATTACAAGTTTTAAATATGATAAGTTTAATTCTAAGATTTTTCAACAGAACTTATTAATTAGTGAGAAACTTAATAAGTTTGCATTATTACATGTGGATAATACTGGTTACTTTAATTGGGATAGGGAGATTTATGATATTTTAGAATTAAATAAAAGTGAAATACAGAATTATGATTCTGATTATAATTTTTTTAGGGATTTTTTAGATAGTGAAAGTAAAGATAAGTTTGATAAAATTGTTAATGGTGAAATTGATCATTTCTATAATAAGGTTTTAAAGATTACTAGTGCTAAAGGTAATATTAAATATTTAACTGTTTATAGTTTTGTGTCTGGTAATTTATATAATAATGGTTATAATAGGATTATTTTTTATGTTCAGGATATTACACGTTTAGTAAGTATTCAGGAGGAGTTAAAAAGTAATAATATGATGATTGAGTCTAATATTAATAGTGATGAGGTTTTACTTAAAGAGGTTCATCATCGTGTGAAGAATAATTTACAAATTATTCTTAGTCTTTTAAATATTGATTATAATTTTAATAAGGATAATCCTGAAACTACGATTTGGAATACTATTAATCGTATTAATAGTATGGCTTTTATTCATGATAAAACATATCAATCTAATAGTATGGATTATGTTAATGTTAGAGATTATATTGTTTCTGAGTCTTCACAAATTTTTTCCTTATATGGTGGTAGTAATATTAATTTACATACTGATATTGATAGTATGGAGTTGAATATGGATATTATTACTCCTTTAGGTTTGATGATTAATGAGTTGATTTTAAACACTATTAAGTATGCTTTCCCTTCTGGTGAGGGTGATTTGTGGATTAAACTTAAAAAGGCAGATGAGGGTTTGGTTTTAACTGTTTGTGATAATGGTGTGGGTTTGCCAAGTGATTTAAATATTAATACTACTAGTAGTTTAGGTATGACTATTTTGCAGAGTTTAACTAAGCAAATTGATGGTGAGTTAATTAACTTAAAACCCAGTAAAGGTACAGGGATTATGATTAAATTTCCAATTTAATATAGGTGCTATGTTAAAAACTTAGTTGATTTTTATTTTTTAAAATTTTTTTTAGATTTATATAAATATTAAGGAGGATAATAATATATTATGAAGTGTTCAAGATGCGGATTTGAAAATCCTGATGGATTAGATTATTGTAAACGTTGTGGTAAAAGTTTAAATAATCCTGTTAGTGATAATCGTAGAAATATTTCTAATAGTAAACATCCAAAGAATGTTTCAAATCCTGATGGAAAAAAGGATAATAGTATTTATTATATGGTTGGTGTTGGTTTAATTATTGTTTTATTGATTGGTGCTGCTGTTGCTTTATCATTTAATAATTCTGGTACTAATTCTACTAATAATAGTACTAATAGTCCAAGTAAAGGTCTTGTTCCTTACACGAATCATGTTACAGGTTCAGGTGTAAGTCAGTCTGATAATAATGCTGAGGAGAATGTGACTAGTCCTGCAAATGATTCTAGTATTCAGGAGAATCTTAGTTCTATGGTTAATGATACTACTAATTCTAGTGTTGCTTCCATATTTAAGGAGGAGAATGATTCTAATTCTTTGAAGAATAATATTGTGCAAGGTGTGAATGATTCTATTGGTTCTAGTAATGTTAATGTTGATGATTTAGCTAGTATGGTTGAAAGTGCTCCATCTGGTTTTACTAATATTGATATTGGTGATGCTAATCTTAGTATTGATGATGCTACTTACTTATTAGCAAGTAATATTTTAGATCATTCTAGTACTAGTGATACTAGTAGTAATACTGAGGATTCTAATATGATTTCTAGTAGTGAGTATAGTAATCTTGCTAGTGAAGTTGTTAATTCTATTCAGGAAAATGGTAATGTTCCTAATAGTGTGGAGTTTGGTGATAATGGTGTTTCTTTAAGTCATGATGAGTATGTTAAATTATTTGCATATATTGTTTCTCATGGTTTTCCAAGTGAGGTTAATTTAAATAATATTTAAATGGTGGGGATTATTTTTTTTCATTTCCTTTACCCTTTTTAATATTCATAAAATTAAAACTTAACACAATTTAACTTATACTTAACAAGTGCAAGTATAAGTTTTTTTAATCTTATTCTTATTTTAATACATTGATGATGTTTATTTTAAAGCTTAAAACTTTTAAGTATATAGGAAACTTATATCATTTGATTAAAACGAGTGAAAGTACTATTCCTACGACCAGTTTTAACAAGATCATAAACCACTTCCATATCCTCATAAATCCATTTAAAATATCTTAAAAGAATAATATCCTTATTATCACTATACTTAGTTTCTAAATAATCAACTATACTAGTTAATTCTTCAAATTCTTCTTCAAAATATATTTCATCATCTTCCAATATAACATTATTAATATTAGTGAAAAAATTATCAAATAAATTTAAAGCTTTCTCAAACTTAAAATCCCGATTAGTACGGAAAATATAACGTTTAAGACTTAAAAAATTTCCATGAATCTGATTAAGAGAACTTGATAATTCAATAAATAAATCAATATCATCACTTATATCCTCATATTCTTCACTAATACGATCTATACTTCCAGTCATACGTAAATTATTATCATGAATAAGTTTATTATCCTTAAATAAATTATCCTCATTTTCATTTAGGATATGTATGATTAAATTTTTATTAAATTCAATTTTATTTGCAATTAGAATACTTAAATTATTTTTAGTTTCATTAGGTAATATGAACATTCCAACAAGGAAACTAATTAAGGCCCCAATTGCTGTTCCGAAAATACGATACATTGCTTGTGATACTAATAAATTTGAAGGTTGGATGAAAACCACCATCATCATAGCAAAAAATATTCCAATACTATAATTATTCTGCATATATGCATAGAAAAGACTCATAGTTAGCACAGCTAAAACTGGAATTAAATAGGATAAGTTAAAGTTTAAAAGTATTATTGCTATTAAGGTTGCAAGTGCACTACCTGCAAGTGTTGCAATTACTCTTTTTAATACAGTTATTTTTGTAAATTTTGCATCAGGTTTCATTGTAAAGAAACTACTAATGGTTGCTGCATACTGTATTATTCCTCCAGTTAATATATCAAAGATAAATGATAAATTAGTGGCGATTGCAAATCTTATACCATAGCGAACATTAATATTGTTTAAGGTTAAATTATCTTTTAAGTTTGTCCATGTGCTTTCTTCATCTTCAGGTAATGGTATATTTTCTTCTGTGTATGCACCAGTTAATCCTAAATTTATTTTTTGGAATGTTTTTAGGTAGGTGTGTATAGATTTTTTAACATTTAATGATTCTGGTTTAGTATCCTTTATTTGATTTATATCTTCTACGATTCGTCGTAAGTGTTTTAGGTTTAATATTAAACCTTTATCATTGTTTTTTATTATTGCTGTGCTTATTTGTGTTTGTAGTTTATCTACTTCTTTTATGAAATTTTTAAAGTATTCCTGGTTTTCCTTGCTTATATCATCTTTAACATATTGGAGGTTGAAACTGGATATCATTAGACTCATTGCTAGGTGTATGAGTGTGAATGTGTAGTCTGATTGGTCTGCTTTTAATATTATGGTACGGTTTTTTATGAATTTATCATATTTGATTTTAGGTGAGTATAGTTCAGCTAGGATTTTCCTTTTTGTAGGGTCATGTTTTAAGTATTTAATTATTAGTGTTGGACTGGTTTCTAGGAATATTGCAAATGATCCTATTGCTCCACAGTATAGGGCTAAGTGTAGTATGTGTAATGGGTGTGTTGTGCTTGTTATGTTTAGGACATTTGTGAGTACAATGTTTAAGCTTATGAAGTATGTGAACATTGTAAATAGTCCAACTGTCCGGTTTAAGCCTCCTTTTATGTTCATTATTATGAAGAAGATTAACCATATTATGAAAAATAGTATTGCGATGTAGGTGTTTAGGGTTGCGAATGTTGCTGTAAAGACTGCTAAGCCTCCGCAGATTATCATTTTTATTGCATGGTGTGTGAGTGTTTTTAAGGGGTATGGTGTGTTGACTAGTAAGCCCATTAGTATGCTTGTTATTATGAATAGGTATATGAGTTGGGGAAATAAGAGGTAACCTATTATGGAGGATAGGGTTAATCCTAGTAGCATATTAATCATTTTTGGCCAGTTGGGCCTTTTTTCTGATTTTATTAGTCTTTTTATCCGGTTTTTGTATGTTATTTTTTCCATTTTAATTATGTTTATTTATGTTTTTTATTGTTTTTATATAATTCTTAATCTTTTTGTGGTGGGGTTATCTTTATATACTAGAATTGTAATATATTTATTACATATGTAATATATTTTTTACAAATGTAAAATTTTCATTACATATACACATTCACAATTCACCCAAAAAAAAAAGGAAGTGCCACAAAAAATGACAAAATACATAATAGAAACCACCCAACTAACAAAAAAATATAAAAAAACCACCGTAGTAAACAACATAAACATGAAAATAGAAAAAGGAAAAATCTATGCATTACTCGGAAGAAACGGAGCAGGGAAAACCACAACAATGTGCATGCTCCTAAACTTAATAAAACCAACTAGTGGACAAATACACATATTTAACAAAAACACACAAAACCACCAAAAAGAAATCTACA
>ENA-UOOK01005334-UOOK01005334.1-fermentation-metagenome-genome-assembly--contig:-NODE-5334-length-12964-cov-4.156945_pt1 | contig 12964 bp, 13 predicted proteins | sample MGYA00245777_ERZ724023 | MGnify/ENA primary metagenome ERZ724023 (study PRJEB28704, sample SAMN03018312) | fermentation metagenome | biome: anthropogenic terrestrial biome; feature: soil; material... | reverse complement strand
GTGATGCAAATTTCAACATGCTGACGCTAAATGAGTTTTTGCAGCAGAATCAATATATTACTATTTCACAATCTGTACTTCAAGTATTATAATAAAGATAAAATAGAAAATGGAGTTGATCATATGAGTATAACAGCAGAGCAAAGGAAAAAGGTTAAAGGACAAGGTTTTTTGTCCAATAATGATGGTGAGCATTTTTCAGCAAGAGTTATTACAGAAAATGGTGTTTTAAACCATAAACAGCTGAAAAACATAAGTGAGGTTGCAGAAAATTTTGGAAATGGAAATGTTTCGTTTACTTCAAGATTAACAGTGGAACTTCCTGGAATTAAATTTGATGATATTGAAGGTGTAAAAGAATATTTAGCAAAGGATGGTATGGTTACTGGTGGTACAGGCTCGAAGGTACGCCCGGTTGTGGCTTGTAAGGGGACAGTCTGCACATTCGGATTGATTGACACACAAGGACTTGCTACTGAAATTCATAAAAGATTTTATGAAGGTTATGGAAACGTAGTACTTCCCCATAAATTCAAAATTGCAGTTGGGGGTTGCCCAAATAACTGTGTAAAACCAGACCTTAATGATTTGGGAATTGTTGGACAGAAAAAACCGAATTACAATAGTGAATTGTGTAAGGGATGTGCAAAGTGTGGCGTTATTGAAACTTGTCCAATGAAGGCAGCAAGTATTGAAAACGGTAAAATGAAAATCGATAAATCAATCTGCAACAACTGTGGACTGTGCATTTCCAAGTGCTATTTTAAAGCAATATCGGACGGGGAACAGGCCTATAAAGTTTATATAGGAGGCAGATGGGGGAAAAAGATACGTATGGGTTCACCACTTAGTAACTTGTTTACAAAAGATGATGCTTTAAATGTAATAGAAAAAGCAATTCTGTTATATAAATACAAGGGCATACCAGGTGAACGTTTTGGGACAACTATCGATAGGCTGGGTATAGAAAATGTTGAAAAAATACTGATTGAAGATAATATATTAAAACGCAAGGAAGAAATTTTAAAAGAAACTACAGTTGGGGGAGCTTCATGTTAGCAAAAAAAAGTTATGCTGTGCTGATACTAATGTGTTTTTGTACACTGTTGCTTATAGGGTGTAAAAGTGAGCAAACTATCATGAAAGTCAGCAATTATTATGTCTTTACAGATGCGCTCGAAAATACTGTGAGTTTAAAGGAAAAGCCTGTGCGAGTTATATCTCTTGTTGGCTCCTATGCTGAAACCTGGATTTTGGCGGGCGGTGAGCTTGTAGGTGTTACAAGTGATGTTATAAGTGAGCGGCAAATGACTTTACCAGAGGACACAAAAATCGTTGGTACTATAAAAGAACCGAATATTGAGGAAATTATATCTATTTCCCCTGATTTTGTTTTGCTTTCTCCGGATATTCAAAGCCATGTAAAAATTTCAGCTACGCTTAAAAAGGCTGATATTCCTCATGCATTTTTTAAGGTGGAGCATTTTGAAGATTACCTAAACATGCTTGCTATTTGCACAGATATTACCGATAACAAGCAATTATATGAAAAAAACGGCGTTTTGATCAAAAAAGAAATTGATGAAGTATTATTAAAAATTGATAATAAAAATCAGCCGTCTATCTTGTTTATACGTGCCTTTTCCAGCGGTGCTAAGGCTAAAAGTGATGACAATATGACCTGCAAAATGCTTGATGATCTAGGCACTATTAATATTGCCTCAAAGCACCAATCATTGCTGGAAGATTTAAGCATAGAGGAAATCATTGAGGAAGACCCGGACTATATTTTTGTGGTAACAATGGGTGAAAGCAGTGACAAGGCAATTGAGGCGCTAAAAAACGGTATAGAAAGAAATTTAGCCTGGAGTAGTTTAAAAGCTGTGAAAGATAATAATTATATTGTTCTTCCTAAGGAATTATTTCACTATAAACCTAATGCAAAGTGGGGTGAAAGCTATGAATATCTTGCAAAGATTCTCTATCCAGAAAATTTTAAATAAAAACAGCAGGAGCTATAACATTGTTGTTATAGCTCTGCTTGCTGCGATGTTGGTACTTGGTGTTTTTCTCAGTATCAGCATTGGCTCTTCAAAAATTTCTCTTCATAAAATTATTTCTGCTATATTGAAGGGTGACAGCACATCAAAGACTTACCAAATTATATTCTTTGTCAGAATACCCAGAATGCTTGCTGCAATTCTTGCAGGTTGTGCATTATCTGTTTCTGGTGTAATCTTGCAGTCGGTGCTAAATAATTCTCTTGCAAGTCCTAATATTATAGGGGTAAATGCAGGAGCGGGTTTGTTTACTGTTTTTATTACAGCTCTTTTCCCTTCTTACTTGTACTTTGCTCCAATTGCTGCCTTTACCGGTGCATTGATAGCTGTATTTTTGGTCTATTTTATTGCACAAAAAACTGGTGCTTCGCGAATTACCATTGTTTTATCAGGTGTTGCTGTTTCAAGCTTTATTGGAGCAATTACTGATACAGTATTAACCCTTTGGCCTGATACAGCAATCAGCCGTACAACATTTTTAATTGGTGGATTTTCGGGTGTTACAATGGAAAATATAAGGTTTTCAGCTTGGTTTATTATTGCTGCATTTGTTATAGTTTTAATACTGAGCTATGATATGAATGTACTTTCATTAGGTGATGAGACTGCTAAATCACTAGGGCTCAATGTATCCGTATATCGTTTTGTATTTTTAATAACTGCAGCACTTCTTGCTGGCAGTGCCATAAGCTTTGCTGGACTCCTAGGATTCATAGGACTTATTGTTCCCCATGCTGCAAGATTTTTGATTGGACATGATAACAGGCTTCTAATTCCAGTTTGTGCCTTGCTTGGTGGTGTTTTTACTCTGTTTTGTGATTTGATGGCCCGAGTACTGTTTGCACCCTTTGAAATTCCTGTTGGAATTATTATGTCATTTTTGGGAGGCCCATTTTTCATCTATCTATTGTTAAAGCAAAAGAGAGGTCGGATTTATGATTAGCTTAAGAAAAGTAACCGCTGGATATAACGGAGTGAAAATCATCAAAAATATCAGTATATCGTTTGAAAAAAGCACGATTACCAGCATCATTGGCAAAAACGGCTGTGGTAAAACCACACTTTTAAAAACTTCGTCAAATTTACTAAAGCCATTTTTCGGAGATGTTATGTTAAATAACGTAAGTCTTTCAGATATGCCCAATAATCAACTTGCAAAGCAGATTTCATTTTTGCCTCAGATACGAGTTGTGCCGAATATAACCTGCCATAACTTAGTAATGCATGGAAGATTCCCATATCTGGGATTCCCACGTATTCCCCAAAAAGCAGATAAGCTGATTGTAGAGAGTGCCATAGATAAGATGGGAATTACAGAGTATAAAAACACAAATATTCAAGAACTTTCGGGTGGTGAACGACAAAAGGTATATATTGCCATGGTTTTAGCACAGGATACGGATATTATTTTTTTAGACGAGCCTACTACGTATTTAGACATCAATCACCAACTGGAAATATTGGAAATAATAAAAGAACTAAAAAGAATAGGTAAAACTATTGTTATGGTACTTCACGATTTAAGTAATGCACTTTCATATTCCGACAAGATCTGTTTGATGGAAAAAGGAGAGGTAGCGATATACGACACACCGCAAGCTGTGCTTGACAGCAAAGAGCTTGATAGAATTTTCAATGTTAAATGTGAGCGGGTATATGTTAATAACAGAGAGTCAAAGCAATATTTTTTTTCTTTATAACAGAATAATGGTTAATTTTATAAATTACCATGTGCTTTTAATTTTATTGATTGCAAGGTAAAATGTGATATAATATCCGCATAGATGCGGATATTATATGCTCCGCAGGAATTTATGCCCGTACGAAATTTTTGGCTGGTGCCAAAACGCACATGGGCAATTATATCATGATTTTCTATGATAATCATGATATAATATCCGCATAGGTGCGGATATTATATTGCTCCGCTATCAAGCCATTACTTGGAGGGGATTTTACAACAGACTTTATTTTAGTCAATTTGTGCATCAGGTTTAGGTAAAGTTTCACTATTGTATGTATACTATTTTTTCGGTATAATATCCTTGTGAAGATATTAAAAAGATATTGCACGTGCGGCTCAAATGAATTCGCCCATGCAGGAATGGAGCTTAAGATGAAACTGACTTTTAATGGAACGGCGGCTGCTGAAGGCTTTCCGGCACTATTTTGTGAATGTAGGCATTGTAAGAAAGCAAGGGAACTTGGCGGTAAAAATATAAGAACAAGGACTTCTTGTCTGATTGATGAGCAGTATCTGATCGATTTCCCACCAGATGTGTACATGCATGCTTTGTATGGTGGATTGAGATTATCAAAAGTCAGACACATTATTGTAACTCATTCTCATGAAGATCATTTTCAACCAGATGAGTTAAATATGAAACTTGAACCATTTGCATATCCCAAAAAAGATGAAGTGTTATATATCTATGGCAATGACAAAGTTTATGAAAAATATAAACATGCAGGATGTGATTCTGAGAAAAAAAGAGAGTTCCTACAATACAATCATGTGTATCCAGGAAAGCCTTTTAAAGCTGGTAATGCGGAAATTTTACCGCTCAAAGCAGATCATAATAACGAAAATGAGATTTGTCATATCTATGTCATTAATATAGGTGGAAAGAAACTTCTATATGGGCATGATACAGGTTATTTTCCAGAGGAAACATGGGAAGCTCTAGAAGGACTCAAATTTAATGGGGTAATCCTGGACTGTACTTTTGGGAATATGGACTGGGATAAAGGTCATATGGGAATTAAAGCTAATGCGCAAGTGAAGGAGCGCCTTATAAAACAAGGCAGTGCAGATGGGAACACTACCTTTATTGCCACTCATTTTTCTCATAATTGTGGTCCTTTATATGAGGATATGGTTGAGCTTGCCCAAAAGTATGATTTTATTGCGACTTATGATGGAATGACAATAGAAATATAAGAGGATATGATGGGGACATGAGGAATATATAATGAGGGCATGATGGTAGATATGGCTAAAAATATAGCAAAAAACAATGAAATACAGAATGAGACAGAAAAAATTAATAAGCACAAAAAGTTTCATTTTGATAATATATATGTGGAAAATCCACGATCATATGAACATATCATTCTTTATCAGATTGGTGACTTGAGTTGTGAAAGCGGCTATGAAATCGGAGAGCACAAACAATATTGCTATGAAATTAGCTATATTGTTTCGGGCAAAGGTTGTTTTTATACAAATGGTAGACCATATAGTGTGAAAAAAGGTGATATTTATTTAAGTTTGCCTGGAGAATATCACAATGGGGTGGCTGATAAATTTGATCCATTTCGCTTCTTTTATCTAGGCTTTATTTTTGAAAGCTATCAGGAAAAACAGAATCCACTGACACATGTGCAGAGGATGTTTGATCAGGTAAATAATCCTTTACGGCAAGAAAAATTTAATATCGAAGCACAATTTTTAAACATATTTAGTGAAATAATAAATGCTAAAAATTATATGGATTTTATGATAAAAACCGAACTATATCAGATAATAGTGCTTACATATCGTAATTTTTTTCAAAACTGGGAAAAGGAATACTCATATAAGAAAGATGAACAAAAATCAAAGCAGATTGTTTATGAGATAATAAACTATATTGATGCCAATATATCCAGCATTTCGGACCTTTCCGAAATAGCTTCTGAACTAGGGTACAGCTACTCGTACCTTTCTAGGGTATTCACAGTTGAAACAGGGTTAAGTATCAGGAAATACTACCAAAAGAGACGTTTTGAAAAGGCTGTTGAGCTATTAAAAAAATCTGATTTTACCATAACAAAAATTGCTGAAGAACTCCAATATCAGTCCATTCACTCCTTCAGCAAAGCTTTTCGTAAGAACTTTGGCATTTCCCCTACTGAATATCAGGAACTGTACAGAAGAGCAATTACGAGATAAATCACCTTATAAATGTCTTGACAAACAAGGATGGCATAAGATACCATTGTTGTAAAGGGTAAAGGCAAAATATAGTCAATATTTTGATATTGAGGTTATTATGAAACTGAAAATTAATAATTTACTGAAGATTAATAAATTTAGAATTTTGAATTCGTTATTTACTAAATTAATGGCTAGTTTTTTGTTGGTAATATGTGTTATATCGTCTTTTCATTTATTTTCTTACAGACTTTATGTAAACAATATTAAAACTGAACTATTTAATAATGAGAATGCTAACCTTAATAGAACTGTGGATGAAGTAGAAAGTTATTTGAATCAGATGCAAAGAACGCTTGTAAGGCTATATTTGCAAAAAAACTTTCAAAAAATAATGGCTCAGAATTATATCTTGCCCTATGACCACAAGATTCTTATAGATGAATGTGTATTATACACATATGATTTTGCTTATTATTCAACTTATTTTCTTTATACACAAAAATCTGATTATATAATAACCTCAAATGGAACATATGAAAAAGAACGGTATTTCAATCGGTTCTACAAAAGTAATAAATTTACAAAAAACTTTTGGGATGACGAACTCCGTAAAGACTTTACATATAAAATCTATCCAGGTGATTATTTTGAAGATAAAAGATTCAATGATGGCACAAGCAATTATCTGGTTCCGTTAGCCTTTAAAAATTCGACCAGGAATGATATGTTAGTAATTGTTCTGGTGGATATTAATCATCTGATTTCATCTGTTACTGATGGCAATTCAGAAAGACTTTATATTACAAATGAAAATAATGAAACTATATATTCAGATAATTCCAGCATTGAAATATCTGGGTTGTCAATTGGTAATGACTTAGGTTCAAGGAAAAATAAAATTAATAAGGAATATTTAATATCAAGAACTTCAAATACCAGCGGACTAAAATATTACCGTATGCTTGATGATAAACTAATAAAGAATCAATTAAAAACTACAAGCTTATTATATGTTTTTATATTTTTAATTTCGTTATTTGTAAGCATACTAATATCAGTATATATTGTCATAAAAGTTAATAATCCAGTTAAGCAGATTGGTGATATAATAAAAAAATCTAACAAAGATATGCTTCAAAAGGATATAGGTGATTTGAAAAATATCAGAGATTATATCAAAAAATTAGACACTGTAAATTCTGCTTACGAAAAAGAAATATCATCTAAAGATTCTATACTGCAGACGTTTTTTTACCAAGCAAAAGTTAAAAACATATACTCATTTATAAGTTTGTTAAAAGAACAAATATCAATTAAAAGCGACTATTTTATAGTTTACTTTAAACTTCATTATAAACCACAATACTATAGTGAAATATCCATGGAACCCAGTAAAGGAACATATTATTTGAAAGAATATATACAATTGAAAATTGAAAACTGCTCTAATAGATCTGTAACCTTTAATATGGAAGATGATCAAATAGTAAGTATTATTAATGTAGGTACTCAAAGGGAAAGTTTTAAAAGAAACATTCAAAAAATTCTAGAAGTTCTTAAAACTGAAGAAGATTACATGTTTTTAACTGTTGTTATTAGCGAGTTCTATGAAAATATTTCCGAATTAGGAGATGTTTTTAACAAATTAGTAAAAATATCTAAACACAGGAAACTAACTGATGAAACACAATTAATGGAAGAAGAAAGCTTTAATTTTTACAATAGTAAAATATACTTTTCGTCAGAACAAGCAAGGAGATTTTCTGACTTACTTCAGAAAGGTGAAGAACAACAATGTATTGAACTCACAGACAAAATTTTGGATGATAACAATAAAAGCGGTATAAATGCATTTTATATCACTTTATTGTGCAATGAACTGGTAAACTGTTGTATTAAAAGTCTTGTAGAAAATTATTATAATGTTCCTGAGAAATTTGATATTGATAGTACATTATCAAGGCTTAATAAATGTGCTACCATTGATGACTATAAAGAGGTGTGTACTAGCTTCATATTTTCAGTAGCAAATTACTTTAAGACTCATGCACAAGAAAAAGATTATATAATAGATTATGTAAAGGAATATATTGAAAAGAATTATAATGAAGATATTTATTTAGAATTATTAGCAGACAAACTCAATATTACAAAAGCTTACTTATCATTATATTTCAAAAATAAAACGGGTATTAACTTGAGCGAGTTTCTAAAAAACTATAGAATGCAAAAAGCCAAAGAGATGTTAGATGAAACTGCGTTAAAAATTCAGGAAGTTTCTAACTTAATTGGCATTCCTAATGTGAATACCTTTATCAGACTTTTTAGAGCATATACAGGAGTAACCCCAGGAGAGTATAGAAAAAACAGAATAAAAATAGAATAAAATAGACAATTTACCTTACTGCTTATACAAATCTCTATTTATTATAATAATCGTCAATTATTATAATAATGGCTATAATGCACGTTTACTGATACTATTATAACATTTAAAGATTGATTTATTTGTAGAATGAAAATAAAATCAATTTAAAAGTGAGAGTTGAAAATAACCTTGTTCGTTAAATATAGTTATTGTTATATTATAATTGTTGTATTATACAGTAAGAAGAGAAGGAGTAAGGTAAATGGTAAGTAAAAACAAAAAAATGTTAAGAAATAATCATATGGCAGTATTGAAAGAAAAAACTTTTATGGAGAAGTTCTCAGACAGTAAATATTTATTTTTACTTATTGCCCCTACTATTATATATTTTATACTATTTCATTATTTACCACTGTGGGGCATTTTAATATCATTGCAAGATTATTCTGCGTTTAAAGGGTTTTGGGATAGTCCCTGGGTCGGATTTAAGCATTTTTCATTGTTCTTTTCCCATCCGGGTTTTTTTAGACTAATTAGGAATACTTTTTTACTAAGTTTTTATACTTTATTGTGGGATTTTCCTGCACCAATAATTTTTGCATTAACATTAAATGAAGTAAATAGCCTGCGTGTCAAAAAATTTGTGCAAACAGTAAGTTATATACCGCATTTTATATCAACTGTTGTTGTTGTTGGTATGGTAACAATGTTTTTGTCTCCTTCAAGAGGAGTTATAAACGTCGTGCTGGAAAATATAGGATACGATAAGGTAAACTTTATGGCTGATGCAAGATATTTTAGAACTATATATGTAGTAAGTGATGTATGGCAAGGTATGGGATGGGGAGCAATAGTTTACCTAGCGGCATTATCAAATATAGATCCTGCACTATACGAGGCTGCAATAATTGATGGAGCAAACAAATTCAAACGCATAATTCATATTACTTTACCATGTATTGCACCTACTATAATAACTCTCTTCTTGTTAAGAACAGGCAGACTATTATCCGTAGGTTTTGAGAAGGTATATCTTATACAGAAACCTATAACTTATGAAACTTCTGATGTTATAAATACATATGTATTCAGACAGGGATTAGTATCTGGTAATTTTAGCTATGCATCTGCAGTAGGATTATTTAATTCAGTAGCTAATTTATTATTCCTCATAATATCTAATTATTTATCAAAACGCTATTCTGAGACAAGTTTATGGTAGAAGATACTATTCTACAGCAAAAAGTACAATTCTAGAGCAGAAAGGACTATGAGAAAAATGCAGAGTAAAATTTATAATAAGATAACAATATTTTCATTTATAAAATTCATATTTATAACATTTATAGTATTTATAACATTATATCCGTTTATTTATATGATTGCAGTTTCTTTTTCTGATAATATGCATATCTTAAGAAATGAAGTTAGTTTTTATCCAAAGGGCTTTAACACAAGAATGTATAAGCTTGTATTAAGAGATCCAAGAATATTAGTGTCGTATAAAAATACTATTATTTATGTGGTAGTTGGTACGGCCATTTCTCTTTCCACAACTTGTATGGGAGCATATGCTTTAAGCAAAAACAAAAGATTATTGTTCCATAAATTTTTCACCTTTTTGATTGTATTTACCATGTTTTTCGGTGGAGGTCTTATCCCTACATATTTAACAGTAAGATCATTAGGATTGTATAACACTATGTGGGCAGTTGTTTTACCTTCTGCAATTAGTGCATGGAATTTAATACTTATGAGATCATTTTTTCAAAGCTTCCCTTCAGAAATTGAGGAATCAGGCTATATTGATGGTTTAAGAGATCTTGGAGTATTTTGGTATCTAGTATTACCTCTATCAAAAGCTGCGTTATCAACAATTGGGTTGTTTTATGCAGTAGGAATGTGGAATTCATTCATGGGTCCTTTTATATATTTGAAGGATTCAAGCAAATATCCTCTACAATTGGTCCTGCGCAATATTGTACTTGCAGGGGTAAGCTTTGATCAAGAAGTAGCAGGAACGTCGGGTGATGATGTTGTTATAGAAGAACCACTAAAGTTTGCAACTATTATCGTATCCGTCATACCTATTATAGCGGTTTATCCATTCCTGCAAAAATATTTTGTTAAAGGAATAATGATAGGGTCACTGAAAGGCTAAGAGCGAAAGGCTAAAGTAAATGTATAATATGTTTCTGCAGAAACTTTTATATCATAATGAAATCAAATAAAATAATATGAGAATGAAAGGGGATCAATTAATTGAAACGATATTTTATTTTAATGTTAGTCATTGTGTTATGTTTTGCAAGCTTTGCAGCATGTACAAGCACTACAAAAAAAGAACCTGTATCTCAATCTAATGGGACTAATGAGAAAACTGCTGATGCAACCTTAGAACTAACTGAACCTAGCAAACTATTTGATGCACCGCTCAAGATTAGTATTATGGTATTTTCCTCTCCCAACTGGCCATATCAGGAAGATTGGTACATAAGAAAAGCAATTGAAGAAAAAACCAATGTACAAATGCAAGTAGAGGCAATAGGCGGTAGTAGCACTGACTTTACTAATAAAGTAAACCTGAGCATAGCAGCAGGTGAAATGTTTGATATGATTTATACTGGAACAGTAATTCCAGAGCAATATGGACCGCAAGGGGCATTTGTTAATGTAAAAGACCATATGAATGAACTTCCTAATTTTAAAAAATGGTCTGAGAAAAACCCATTAGAAATATTGCCTTACCTTGTAGCAGATGGAAGCATGTATATGTTCCCTAATTATGGTATAGGAGAAACCAATAGAAGAGGCTACATTTATAGAAAAGACATATTCAAAAAGCATAATCTTAGCATTCCACAAAATGAAGAAGAGTTTTATAATGTTTTAACTGAACTTAAAAAATTGTACCCAGATACTTATCCATTTACATTTAGATCTAGTTTGGGGCAATTTGAAATGATGGCTCAATCTTGGGGAACTGGCTGGCAATATTATTTTGATTCCAGTAAAAAGGAATGGCGTTATGGTCCAATAGAAGATAATTTCAAAACTATGGCAATGTATTTCCATAAGCTCTATAAAGATGGTTTAATTCCTCCTGATTGGATTACCCTTGATACAAGTGGCTGGCAGGATATTGTGGCTACTGAAAAAGCATTTATAACAATTGATTATATTAGTAGAATTGATGGCTTTAACAATATGGTAAGAGGAACTAATCCTGATTTTACAATGGCATATATGGCTCCTTACAAAGGCGGTGCCAATGGTGTGAATAAGATGGCTGCATCAGCAGAAAATATAGCAGGCTATGCAATTTCTGCACAATCAAAAAATGTGGATAAGATTCTAAAATTCATGGATTGGTTTTATACTGATGAAGCAAAAGATTTAGTTTCATGGGGAGAAGAAGGAAAAACTTATCAAGTTGTTAATGGACAAAAACAATTTATCGATGCAAAAGACTTAGCTTCTGTACGTAATAAATATGGATTGGCAACAAATGGATTCTATTTATTGTATGACTTTGATGGACACTTAGTTACTTATACAGACGAACTTAGAAGTGCAATTGAAGAAGATAGAAAATACGATTTGCCTGCGCAACCAAAGGTGAAATTTACAGATGAAGAGCAAGAAATAATTAAGACCACAGGTGTTAATGTAAGCGACCACATGCAAGAACAATTATCAAAATTCTTATTGGATCAACGTCCGTTTAGTGAATGGGATAATTATGTTAAGGAATTGAAGGACTTGGGGCTAGATAAGATAGTTGAACTTTACCAGAAAGCATATGACAGATTAATGAAATAATTATAGGAATTATAGGGGGACACTCCTCAACACAACAGGAATACTTAATACTGGAGTGAGGATTGTGTCCCTCCATCCCATTTATAAGGTCACTACTCCACCTGTTTTGGAAGACTCATATACTGCATCCAGAACCTTCATGATGGTTAACCCATCTTCCGCAGGGCAGATACATGGAATACTATTCAATATACAATCTGCAAAATGGTTTATTTCTGCAGAAAAAGCACTATTAAAATCAAAGGTATATGAAGGCAGGACAGGTTTGATATCTATCATATAATTATTTTTTTCACTATAAATTTCAAAGTCAGGTTCTAGCTTTGCACCACCTTTGCTTCCCATAATATCCATGTAAGTTATATCCGATTTTATATTCATTGTAATAATACAATTTACATTTTTATGTGTGTGAATGGTATATTTCAGTACTATTATTTATTGTACTATATTGCTATATGGGGAGGAGCATCAAAGCTATGAGAGACTATTCATTATATGAAAAAGCCTACCTGCCTGATCAAAGTTTTCCTGTCAGAGTTTTTTGTAATCATGACGAAAATAATGATTCAGGTATTCATACTCATTGGCATGAGCAAATTGAACTTCTCTATTTTATACAGGGTAATGCAACCATAGAATGCAATTCATCTCCCATTGATGTAGAACCTGGCGACCTTATAGTAGTAAACAGCAATGACTTCCACAGAGTCCAAAACGGATGGGATACAGTAATATATTATTGATTCTGCTGCAAAAACTCATTTAGCGTCAGCATGTTGAAATTTGCATCAC
>ENA-UOOK01005333-UOOK01005333.1-fermentation-metagenome-genome-assembly--contig:-NODE-5333-length-12964-cov-5.308235_pt1 | contig 12964 bp, 13 predicted proteins | sample MGYA00245777_ERZ724023 | MGnify/ENA primary metagenome ERZ724023 (study PRJEB28704, sample SAMN03018312) | fermentation metagenome | biome: anthropogenic terrestrial biome; feature: soil; material... | reverse complement strand
AAATTCAAAGACTTATCGGAAGAAGCCTAAGGTCGGTAGTTGACTTGGAAGGCTTCGGAGAAAGAACCATGTGGATTGACTGCGATGTTATACAGGCGGATGGAGGAACAAGGACAGCCTCAATTACGGGAGCGTTTGTTGCCATGGCTGATGCATTCTATAAATTGAAGAATGACGAAGTAATAGATAATATTCCCGTAAAATCCTTTATTTCAGCCGTGAGCGTGGGAATACTCAACGGTGAGGCAATACTTGACCTATGCTATGAGGAGGATTCAAGGGCAGAGGTTGACATGAATATTGTTATGACGGATGAAGGAAGATTCGTGGAGGTTCAGGGCACGGGGGAAGAAGCTACCTTTTCACAGGATGAATTGATGCAGTTAATATACCTTGCGAAAAAAGGTTGCCGTGACTTATGTGAAATACAAAAAAATATACTTGGAGAAGAAATAAGCGGAGAAATAACAAATGAATAGAAGAATAATTTTATCCACAGGAAATGTGCATAAGGTAAATGAAATAAAAGGCATATTAAAGGACATGTCTTTTGAAGTTGTTTCAAAAGATGATTTGGGATATAATGATTTCGATGTGGTTGAAGACGGAAGCACCTTGCAGGAAAATGCCATTAAAAAGGCTGCGGAGCTTCACAGGCTTACAAAGGGAATAGTTATTGCCGATGACACAGGCTTATATGTGGATGCATTAAACGGAGAGCCGGGTGTGTACTCGGCAAGATATGCAGGCGAAGATGCCACTTATGCGGACAACAATAAGCTTCTGTTAAGCAAATTAAAGGATGTTCCTGAAGAAAAAAGAACGGCACATTTCAAAACCGTTATTGCGGTTGTTTTGGAAGACGAAAGCAAGCTTATGGCGGAAGGTACCTGCTATGGTCACATAGCATTTAAGGAAAGAGGCAGCAGGGGTTTTGGATATGATCCTTTATTTGTTGTTGAAGGAATAAATAAAACTTTTTCGGAAATGACAGAAGAAGAAAAAAATAAAATAAGTCACAGAGCAAATGCATTAATAAACTTAAAGGATAAATTGGAGGCAGTCATTGAAGATCTTGGTAATAAGCGATAGTCATAATGTTATTTTAGATTCTCAAATTGAGGATATAAAAAAAGAAGGAAAATTTGATATGTTAATTCATTGCGGCGATAAATATAATGATGCGGATAAATTTGCTGAAAAGCTGCATATTGAAAAGGTGTTGAATGTTCCCGGCAACTGCGATTACAGCATTATGGGAATGGAACCTACGATAATCCAAGAAATTGAAGGTAAAAAATTTATAATAACTCATGGGCATTTGCATAATGTGAAATTAAACTTGAATTCGCTGAAAGCCTTTGCCAAAAAAAATAAGGCGGATATTGTTTTATACGGTCACACTCACCAAGCTCAAAATGAAATTATTGACAATATTTTATTTTTCAATCCGGGAAGCACAATATTTCCGAAGGACGGGAAAGCAAGCTTTGGAATAATAGAAATTGCGGCTCATAAGATAAACGGCAGAATAGTCAGAGTTGAAAATTAATAACGAATAATTTAATTAACCGATACTGATCCATTGGGAAAGAATGATTGTTTTCGGGAAATCAAATAATTTAATATAAAGGTGATGAAATGATTAATATTAATGGTTTGAAAATTAACAGTTTAGACTACATATTAATAGTAGATAAGGAATTTACGATTATATACAACACGCGATTTGATAAAAGGGTTAACGTTAATTTTAATTTTGCAGATGTTGAAGATTATTTGAATAAAAATTTATTCGAAGTTTATCCGACTATAAAGAAGGATTTGAGCACATCGTCATTTGTTAAATGTATAACTACCGGAGAAATTGTAGTAAAAAAATTTCAGAGGTTCAAGGATTTTAAAGGAAACCTATATGTAACGCACAATGTTACAATTCCTTTGATAAGAGAAGGGAAAATTTTGGGAGCTGTGGAACTTGTAAAAGACATCAAAACCATTGAGAATATTAACAATGACAGCGATAAAATAAAGTTTCCCGATGCAGATGAAGATTTTTTTGATGATATTGTAAATGATACAAGCAAATTTACATTTGACACAATAATTACGAAAGACAATAAAATGTTAAAGGCTATTGATCAGGCTAAGAAGTTGTCTTTTACCAAAAATCCCACGCTTATATATGGTGAAACAGGCACAGGAAAGGAAGTCTTTGTACAAGCAATAATAAATAACAGCGGAATCCCAAGAGATAAAGTTATTATACAAAACTGTGCAGCTTTGCCACAAAACTTAATAGAGTCAATTTTATTCGGAACATGCAGAGGTGCTTATACAGGTGCTGAGAACAGGAAGGGTTTATTTGAGGAAGCGGACGGGGGAATAATATTTTTAGATGAATTAAACTCAATTCCATATGATGTGCAAGGTAAGCTTTTGAGGGTGCTGCAGGACGGAAGCTTCAGACCGGTTGGCTCAAATATACAAAAAAAGGTTGATGTTAAAATTATAGCAGCAATGAATGAGGACCCCTTCGAAGCTATAAAAAATCAACATTTAAGGAAGGATTTATTTTACAGATTAAGCAGCGGAATGATTTTTTTGTCTCCGTTGAGGGAAAGAAAGGATGATATATTGCTTTTTACCAATCATTACATTAAGGAATATAATGGAATATATGGGAAAAGTGTAACCTGAGTTACAAAAACATTAGAAAAGTTTTTTCTTAATTATAACTGGGAAGGTAATGTAAGAGAATTAAAACATATAATTGAGTCAATGGTAAGTTTGTCCGACTGCAAAACATTAGATGTTCAGCATCTTCCGGCATATATGTATGACAGATTATTTGGCAATAAAGTAACAAGCGGTGAAAATACGGAAGACGAGAGAGATATACCACTAAATACTGAAGATTTTAAATTAAATAGAATATTGGAAGCAAAGGAAAAAGAAATTATTTTAAAGGTTTTAAAAATTACTAAAGGAAATAAAACAAAAGCGGGAGAAATATTAGGTATTCCCCGACAAACTTTGAAGTATAAAATAGATAAACTTAATTTAGAATAGACAGCTTTATGTCGTAATGACAATAATCTGTCTAATAAATTATAACAAGCGACAATTTGTTGTCGCTTGTTTGTCTTTTGGGAAATTTTTATGAAAAAAACATTGAAATTTCATTAACAAAATAGTTGGCATTATAATTGCTATCTATATTAGTGCAATTATTTCAAAATTAAGATAAGGAGTCAATATGAATTTAGAATTAAGGAAAATTCAAATTGAGGATGTTGTTTTTGGTGATGAAAACAAAATAGAAAATAAGGTCCTCAGTTTAAACAGAATAAGTCTGACCGAATTGATTAAAGAAGATAAAAGAATTAAGGAAGTTGACTTTGACATTGCTAAACCCGGACAATCTGTGAGAATTTTACCGGTTAAAGATGTTATAGAACCAAGAGCTAAATTAAACGGAGAAATTTTTCCCGGAGTATTCAAAGAGAATATGGATGAAGCGGGAACCGGTGTTACCTATATTTTAAGCGGGTGTGCGGTTGTAACAACAGGTCCCATAGTAGGATTTCAGGAGGGGCTTATAGATATGAGCGGTCCCGGTGCGGAGTACAGTATTTTTTCAAAGCTGATAAATATTGTAATGGATATAACCAAGGAAGAATATATAGACCCTCATGAGCATGAAGAAACAGTAAGAATAGCAGGTATAAAGCTTGCCAAATTCATAGGAGAAATCGGTTTAGGCTGCGATGACTATGAATCCGAAGCATATGAATGGAACAGTATCGGACAAAAGTATAAGGAATATGACGGACTTCCTAAGGTGGCTTACGTTTACAATTGTATGAGTCAAGGGCTTTTACATGATACCTACTTTTACGGAAGAGATACCAAGCATATTGTTCCGTCATTAATTACACCGCTTGAAGTGATGGATGGTGCAATAATAAGCGGAAATTGTGTTTCTCCGGGCTCCAAAACAACAACATATCATCATTTGAACAATGCTGTTATAAGAGAATTATTAAAAAAACATGGAAAAGAGATTAATTTCATGGGCATTGTTTTAAACCCGCTGATGGTTACATTGAAGGAAAAGTACAGAAATTGCATGCTGGCGGTAAAAAACATAGAAATGTTGGGAGCGGAAGGAGTAATAATTTCACAAGAAGGATTCGGAAATCCTACGACTGATTTGATGGTAGTATGTCAATCCTTAGAAAAAAGAAATATAAAGACAGTAATTATTACTAACGAAGATGCCGGAATTGACGGAATGTCCGAATCACTGCCTGACAGTGTTGTGGAGGCTAAAGCCATAATATCTACGGGTAACAGCAATGCAACAATTATGCTTCCGAAAGTAGATAAAATAATAGGAAGATTAAAGGAAATAGAAAAAACAACGGGCGGAAATGTGGATTCCATTCAAGAAGACGGAAGACTGCTTGTGGAAATCCATGGAATAATGGGAAGCCATAATCTTCAGGGAAATACTTATTTAAGTGCGACAACTGTTTAGAGAGGTGGAACTGTGAAAAAGATAATATTTTATACTAATCAATTTTTCGGTCAAATAGGCGGTGAAGACAAGGCATATACAGAGCCTCAATTTCACAATGGACCGATAGGTAATGCGAATGCATTTGCAGATAAATTGGAAAATGCTGAAATTATTCACACTATAATATGCGGCGACAACTACTATGTTGAAAACATGGACAAGGTAAAGGAATTTATAAAAGAAAATTTAAATGGTGTGGATTTTGATTTATTTATTGCGGGTCCTGCATTCAATGCAGGCAGATTCGGGGTAGCCTGCGGAGATGTATGTTCCTTTATAAAGAAGGAATACAATATTGAAGCTATAACAGGATTATATGAAGAAAATCCTGCTGTTGAAATGTATAAAAAAGATATATACATATTGAGGGTGGGTAAGTCGGCTGCCGGCATCAGAAAGGCAGTTCCGTTAATGGCTGAATTTGCAAACAAGCTGTTAAGGGGAGATAAGCTTGGAAGTCCTTCGGCAGAGCAATATTTTGCAAAAGGAAAAAGAATTAATATTTTCAGGGAAAAAAACGGAGCCGAAAGAGCGGTTGATATGCTTTTAAAAAGGCTCAACAATGAGACCTATGAAACAGAGCTTGAGATTTCAGTTTATGAAAAGGTAGATCCGGCAAAACCTTTAAAAAATTTAGAATCAGCAAAAATTGCACTGTGCACATCGGGAGGAATAGTTCCATTTGGAAATCCGGATCACATACCTGCCGCAACGGCTAAAATATATAAAATGTATGATATATCAGATAAGGATACTCTAAAAGAGGGTGAATTTGAGTCCGTTCATGCAGGATACGACCCTGTTTATGCAAACAAGGATCCAAATAGGGTGGCTCCTCTTGATACATTAATAAAATTAAAAAAGGAAGGAATTATCGCAGACGTATATCCATATCTGACAACTACTACAGGAAATTCAACTTCAGTTGCGGATGCTACAAGAATGGGCAAGGAAATAGCAGAAAAATTAATTGAAGACGGAGTTGACGGGGTTATACTGACAAGTACGTGAGGTACCTGTACTCGTTGCGGCGCAACGATAGTTAAGCAAATAGAAAAAGCAGGAATACCGGCAGTCCACGTATGTACTGTTACTCCAATTTCCAAAACGGTTGGTGCAGCAAGAATTTATCCTGCACAAGCCATACCGTATCCAACAGGTAACCCCGAATTATCTTTTGAAAAGGAAGAAAAGAAAAGAAGAGAAATTGTACTGAATGCATTAAATTTACTGTTAAAATAGACAATCATTCAGTAAAAAGCGGTTATTAACAAGTTAATTAACTAAGCATGTTAATTATAAAAGTTATGGATTGAAGAAAGAGAGGAGTAAAATGAAAAATTATTTTAATAACAAGGTTAATGGAAGCCCTAAGCAAAAAGGTTTATTTGAAATCTACGCAATTGCTTCACAAAAAGAAAGAGCCGGAGAAAAGGTCATACACATGGAGATTGGAAGACCTGATTTTGATACACCAATGGCAGTTAAGGAACGCGCTGTTAAGGCACTTGATGAAGGTGTAGTTCACTATACTGAATTAAGCGGTTTGGATGAATTAAGAAGAGCTATATCTGAAAGAGAGAAACTTAAGACCGGACTGTATTATGATCCTATAAAGGAAATTGTAGTAACCACGGGTGCCAGCGAAGGATTGTACTGCATATGGAATGTATTTTTAAATCCTGAAGATGAAGTTATGATACCCAGTCCGTATTATAGCTCATATTTCAATCAATTGACATATTCAGGCACTAATTTGGTAAAGATACCTGTAATGAAAGATGGGAAGATAAAGTACGATATTGAGGATTTCAAATCAAGACTCACAAAGAATACTAAGATGATACTGATTAATTCACCGAACAATCCCTCCGGATATGTTATGACTGAAGAAGAACTCAATATGATTGCGGAATTTGCTATTGAGAATGATTTGATAGTTATTTCGGATGAATGCTATGACAGCTTTATATTTGAAGGAGAATACAGAAGTATTGCAACCTTGCCGGGTATGAAAGAGAGAACACTTGTTGTAAATTCATCATCCAAAACATTTTCAATGACAGGCTGGAGAATCGGTTATGTTATGGGAAATGAAAATTTTATCAGGGAAATAGGAAAAATTCATAGCCATATTACCGTGTGTGCTACGTCCTTTGCACAGGCAGGTGCTATTGAAGCATATAAGAGTGTATTTAAAGAAGTTGAAGATATGGTAGCAGAATTCAAATTGAGAAGAGATTATGTTGCAGATTATTTAAGTAAAATAGATAACATAAGTTTCATTGAGCCAAAGGGGGCATTTTATGTATTTATAAATGTCGGCAAATTGGGAATGGATGGTATTGAATTCAGCGAGAAAATATTGAAAGAAAAAGGTATAGCATTAGCCCCCGGCAGCTCCTTCGGCAGCGAGTGGAAGGACTATGTCAGATTAGCTTACACATGCTCGATGGATAATATAATGGAAGCAATGGACTTAATGAAGTCATTTGTTGACAGCAATAAAAATATTTGTACCAAATAGTATATATAAATGGAGGCTAAAATGGAAAAAAAATCACCATCACTAAATATGTCAATATTTGTAATAGGAATTTCATTGTTAGTTATGATTGTAGGTATAGTTTTTTTTAAGCTATCTTCAGAAATGTTATTATGTTTAATAGCTATGTTTGCAGCTATAGCAGCTATGAAATTAGGCTACAATTGGCAGGAATTAGAGGAAGCAATAGCTGAGAGAATGGGTAAGACTATTCCGACTCTTTTGTTAATATGGATGATAGGAATGATAGTGGGGTCATTCATATATTCAGGTACAATTCCTATGATAATCTATTACGGTTTGATTACGATAAATCCGTCATGGGTAATATTTTCGGCTTTTATAATGTGTATAATATTTTCTGTTGCCACAGGTAGCTCCTGGAGCTCGGCAGGTACTGTCGGAGTTGCATTTATGGGTGTAGCTCAGGGGTTGGGAGTTCCGCTTCACATAACGGCGGGAGCAATTATAACAGGTTCTATTTTTGGCGATAAATTATCCCCATTGTCTGAAACAACAAACCTTGCACCTCTGTGCGCGGGAGCAAAGCTGTATGACCATATAAAAGCAATGCTATGGACAACTATTCCCCCTACTGTAGTATCTGCAATTGTTTATATTATTGTTGGAAGCAAGTATTCGGTGCAAGGAGGTGTATTGCCTGAATCAACTATTGCTATGATAGAGGGACTTAGCAGTGTTTATAAATGGAATATAATACTTGTGATTCCATTCCTGATAATAATATTTGGAGGTCTTACAAAGAAACCGCCTGTTCCCACATTGTTTATTTCTGTTTTGGCAGCATTGGCAATAGGATTTTTTTATCAAGGATTTCCATTGAGTGTAGGTTTTAAAAGTGTTGTAAATGGTTTTACAAGCTCATCCGTATATGCAGGAGAATTGCCTGCACCGGTTCTTTCCTTGTTAAACAGAGGCGGAATGAAATCTATGGTCAGCGTTATTCTTATAGTATTCTGCGGTTATTCATTTGCAGCTATAATAAGCAAGGCTGGTTTTCTTGATAAAATATGTGACCCCATAGTAGGCAGAATAAAAACTTCCAGCCAATTAATATTAGCGACTTTAGCGACTGTATTTTTTATATTTGTTGCAACCGGGAACGCATATGTAGCATTTATTTTAGTGCCGGAAATTTACAGAAAAAAATACGCTGAATTGGGGATTGCACCGATGGTGTTGTCTCGGTCTTTGGAAGATGTGGGCACTGTATTCGGAGCTTTACTTCCTTGGTCAAGCTCAGCAGTTTTCTATACTGCCACATTAGGGGTTGCGATGTATGGCGCAGAAGGATATGCAATATGGAGTATAATGTCTTATTTATCACCTGTATTTGCGGTTCTTTGTGCCATAACAGGCTTAGGGGTATACAAGCTGTCTAAACAGGAGCAGGAAGAAGCAATAAAAAAGTTGGAAAATACAATATAAGGCAAAAAATTTAAGCTTAGGAGAATGTAATGAAAAAGGTTGTCTTAACTTATAATTCACAAGGTGGATTGGAATATGAGCAAAATGTTTTTGGTGATTTTGCTGGAATAGTTAAAATACCATGTAGGACAGAAGAAGATTTAATAAAAAATTGCATAGATGCAGATGCGGTAATTTGTTCTTATGAACCATATACGGCATATGTAATGGATAACTTACCGAAATTAAAAATAATAGCTGTTAAAGCAATCGGTGTTGATACAGTTGATATTGAAGCAGCAAGGCAAAGAGGAATAGCAGTAACAAATATACCAAAGTATTGCATACATGAAGTAGCTGATCATACGGTTATGCTTATGTTGTCAATCAATAGGAGGCTTATCCAATTTAATAACAGCGTCCAAAAAGACAAGTTATGGAAATTTGATATTTGTAAAGATATTTCAAGGTTCGGTGAGGGTACGGTAGGTCTGTTGGGATTTGGAAATATACCAAGATTAGTGACAGAGAGACTAAAAGGTTTCGGTCCGAAAGTTATTGCATATGACCCTTATGTAGATGAAAAGATTGCTGATGAATATGGAGTAGATTTAGTAGATATTGACGATCTATATAGCAATTCTGATTATATATGCTGTCATTTGCCTCATAATAAAAATACGGAAAAAACAATTAATAAAGAGGCATTTGATAAAATGAAAGACGGAGTAGTATTCATAAATACAGGCAGGGGGAAGGTTGTTGATGAAAAGGCATTAATTGACGCTTTAGATAGTGGCAAAGTTGGATATGCGGGATTAGATGTTTTAGAGGAAGAATATCCTGACATGAGCACATCTGCGTTAAACGGAAGAGATAATGTTATATTAACTCCGCATGTTGCATTTTATTCCCAAGCTTCAGTTCGTGATGCAAAGATTCATTCAGCTGAAAACATCTTATATTATCTAAAAGGTGAATATAGTAAATGCAGCATTATAAACGGAGTTAAGGCTTAGGAAATGATGGTTTGTTATAAAAAAAGGAGATATTATGATAATAGGTGTTTTAAAAGAAATAAAAAGCAATGAATACAGAGTTGCAGCAGTGCCGGATACAGTTGCTTCATTAGTAAAAAATGGACATAAGGTTTATGTTGAGCATGATGCAGGCTTGGGAAGCGGTTTTTCAGATGAGGAATATAAGCAAGAAGGGGCGATAATTGCTGACAGAAGTACCATTTGGAACAATTCAGATTTAATTTATAAGGTAAAGGAAATATTGCCTGAGGAGTATGCTTATTTAAGAGAAGGATTAATAGTATTTACGTATATCCATTCCAATGCACATTTGGAAATGACTAAAGAATTGTTAAAAAGTAAAATCATCGGTATAGCATATGAAGATATAATTGATAAAAATGGTAAGTTTCCATTGTTAAGCCCAATGAGTGAACTAGCCGGCAAAGGAGGCTTTCTTGCTGCACTCCACTATGGCCAATCTATTCACGGAGGGACAGGTGTTTTATTCAGCAGAGTAACCGGAATTAATACACCGATAGTTACAATAATAGGATGCGGTCATACAGGAATGGGAGCGGCAGAAATGGCTGCAAATCTCGGGAATAGTGTAAGAATGTTAGATGTGGGAAAAGAAGTTATGGAAGAAGCAAAATCAAAGCTTCCTTCGAATGTAGAGTTCTTATATTCAAACAGGACAAATTTGTTAAAATGCTTAAAAGACACTGATGTGCTGATAAATTGTATTCTGTGGGATAAAACAAGAAAAGACCATCTTGTTTATAAAGATGATTTAAAACTAATGAAAAAAGGTGCAATGATAATAGATGTAGCTTGTGACGATAATGGAGCAATAGAAACATGCCGGTCAACAACTCATGATGATCCTGTTTATTATGAAGAGAATATTTTACATTATTGTGTTGATAATATCCCTTCTGCATTCGCACGTACAGCTTCAATAGGTTTATCAAATGCAACATTGCCATATGCGCTGCAAATCGCTAATAAAGGGTGCGAAATCGCTCTAAAGGATAATAAGTTTTTATTAGAAGGTCTGACATGTTATCGTGGAAAATTAACGCTAAAGGAAACTGCATTAAAACATAATTTGGAGTTAACGCCTACAGATAAGATAGTAGAAGAGTTTTAGAAAGTAAAAGAGTTAAGTTAATGTGGCGGTTATGAACTATTATCATAACCGTCATTTTAATTTGCCCGTATCTTTACCCAAACAGCACTAAAAAAATTATTGAGTAATGTGCTTTTAGGTATTAAGCGCGGTGCCTTTATAAAAGCAATTTATAAATCGGCGATAGAGATAATCAAATATTAATTTCACAGACTAAAATATTTCAACGAAAATATTTTTAAACTATATCAAAATACCTTTTACATACTTGAAGAATCTCGTCCTTTATATCAATGTCCGCAATTTTTCCTGTCTTGTTTATTAATCTGCTGTGAGAAATGGTACGTATTTGCTGAACCATTGCAACAGATAATTTCGGAAGTCCTGTTGCTTCTGTCGGAAGTATTATTTCGGTGGGATAAATTTTGCTTCCTTTTTTTATGCTTGAAAGGGCAGCATGGTAGATACAGGTGAATTATGATTTATATTGAATTTTATTGCTTACCTTGTATAATGGATGTAGATGATAAAAGAGGTATTGCGATGAAAGAAAAAATACACGTTGTAAGCGTATACAGCATAATTCACTTTATAGTAGATTTTTCATGCTCGATTTTGATAGCAGGCTTAATTGCTCCGGCAGCAGCGGGCACATACAATTTGTTCATAGGGATATTATTGTATAATATGTTTGCTTTTGCATTTCAGCTTCCCTTTGGACTTATTGCGGACAAGCTGAATAAAAATGCCCTGGTTTCCTCTGCAGGCTGCGGATTTATAATTCTTGCCTACATGGTTTCCGGATTCAATGTTTTATCCTGTGTAATTGCCGGTATAGGCAATGCACTTTTTCATGTGGGGGGAGGAATAGATGTATTAAATATCAGCAACAAAAGGGCAGGATTGTTGGGAATATATGTAGCACCGGGAGCATTGGGGCTTTTTTTAGGCGGAAACATGGTTAAATATGGATTTAATCAATTTTATGCGGTAGTTATTATATTAGCGGTGTCAATATTGGTGCTGCTGCATTTATATAAAGCCGTAAAAACAAAATATGGGATTAATAATGAATTACCCCTTATAGAAATCAACAGAAGCAGCTTTTTAATTGCAGCATGCATTTTATTTACGGTCTGCATGAGAGGATATGTGGGTCTGATATTAAACTTCAGCTGGAAGGCAGATTTTTATACCGCTCTTGCATTTGTTTTGGGAGTTGTTTCGGGCAAAATAGCAGGAGGAATAATCAGCGATAAATTCGGATTAATCAGAACTTCTCTTGCATCCCTTATAACATCGGCAATATTGTTCGTATTTTCATTTGATAATTCATTTTTTGGCATAGCCGCAGTGCTGCTCTTTAATATGACGATGCCTGTAACATTAATTGTATTATCGAATATGTTTAATAACAATAAAGGGTTTGCTTTTGGACTGACTACATTTGCTTTATTCATAGGCGCACTGCCTGTATTGTTTGGATTCAGGGATGTACTGTTTAATCCCTCAGGCATATTTATCATTATAGTGCTGTCTGCTTTGGCATTATATATCGGAATAAAAGAATATAATAAATTATCGGAGAGCAACAGGTGATAAAAAGTTTAATTGTTTCGCTGATTTTAACTGTCATAATTGAGTTGACAGTGGCAGTACTGTTCAATATAAGAAGTAAAAGAGACATAATTCTTATAATACTTATAAATATTTGCACAAACCCGGCAGTGGTATATCTGTCAAATATTCTTCTGCTACTGAATAATAAAACAATACATACGGCTGCTGTAATGCTGCTTGAAATACTTGCCTTTTCGACAGAAGGGGCAATGCTGAAAAACCATTTGGAAAATAAGAGCATAGCTCCGTACAGATTATCCCTATGTATGAATTTAATATCCTTCGGTACAGGAATAATTTTAAATGCGCTGTCAGCTTAGACTAAATAAAATTTATTCAAGAAAGGAAATGAAGTATGAAAAAGATTAAAAAAATATCAGCCTTTGTTATATTCACACTGAGTCTTGCTAAAGTGTGCTATGCAGATGTAATTGTGGGTCCCGAGGAGAATTTATTTTACGGGGGTAATTTCATTGCTCTCGCCATAGTGGCAGGGGTTGTTGTCCTGGGAATTTCTTTAATTTGCTGGCGGATTATAAGAAGAAGATAATTTTTTTGGTCGTTACAGTATTATATTTGTCTAATTATACTAAAAACAGTACTGAAAAAATTTGGAATTTAATTTTTTGGAACAA
>ENA-UOOK01005330-UOOK01005330.1-fermentation-metagenome-genome-assembly--contig:-NODE-5330-length-12971-cov-3.915454_pt1 | contig 12971 bp, 12 predicted proteins | sample MGYA00245777_ERZ724023 | MGnify/ENA primary metagenome ERZ724023 (study PRJEB28704, sample SAMN03018312) | fermentation metagenome | biome: anthropogenic terrestrial biome; feature: soil; material... | reverse complement strand
CCTCCGGCACGGGACGCGGCAATCTATCGACCTTGGAAGAACCCCCATATTTGAAAGTTTAAAGGTTCTGGCCGAAGTTTAAAGTTCCGGAAGTTTGCAAGGAAAAGTTTTAAAACTTCTAAGACAAAACTTCTAAAAAGTTTCCTACTAAAGTTTTAAGTTTACAGCTAAAGTTCATCAAAGCATGGCCAGCAACAAGGTTAATTAAAAGCCAGCTATGGGCGGGTATAAATCCCAAAACCAACGCCATAAAGGCTTTATATAGATAAAAAACGATCTGAAAGGGTTGATCAAAATGTTATCCACTTACAAGAAAGAAAGTGAAGAAATTAAAGGGTTAATTGCTACCTATCAAAAAAAGCGAAAAGAACTTGTTAACAGTGAAATGTACGCCGAAGACTTTAAGCAAAAAAAGATCCTGGAACTTCGGGTGAAAACTTTCGAAGAGATCTCCAGCGTTCTTGACACTTTGCGAGAAAACAGCAAAAAGGACCTAGAGGCGGCCCACAAGAAAGCGACCCCGGCCAATCTGGAGGAAGCCCGGTATTGGGCGACTGTTGTTCACCAGGACTTATCTTCAATGAATCCCGACCAAATTTTAGCGGCTTATAAGGCGGTCCTCAAAGAAGGCCTGCCAATTAAAAAAGCCGAACTTGAGCGGGTGGCACGGAACATTCTGTCCAGTAAAGATGAACTCCATGGTAAGCTTTATGAATTTGAGCTACTCCAGAAAGAGGCTATGACCCCAGAAGAAAAGGAACAGGCGAAAGCGATGAGGGCGGCTGAATCCTTAGAGGGCGCTATTAACCGAATCCAAGACTTTACAGCTTATAACGTTAACCTGTTGGAGGAAGGGGAAGATATTGTCGATACCGGGCGCTTAGATTATCTTGATATTCCCTTTAGCGAGATTGAGAGAGGACTGGTGAAGGAGTTTGACGGTAAAACGGAAACCCTTGACGACCACCGGGCGAACGTTCTAGCAAGAAACCGGGAAATCTTTTTTGGCAGTCAAGAGAATTAAGGAAGCCCCTTGATGTGAAATCGGAAACAGGTTTTAAACGCTGAAACGGTAAGGGCTAAAAAGTAACTACTGCTTAATTACAGCATATCGGACGGGAGAAAGCGGGGTTTTATGTCCCCTTCTCCCCCACTCCTTTATTAAATCACCCATTGAGAAGGGATGTGAATTATTATGGCCGAATATAATGCCGGTACTGTAAAAGCAACGATGACCGCGGATGGCAAGGGTTATCATGCAGCGGTTGAGGGTGTAAAAAAAGAGAACCAATCCCTAAAACAAAGTGCCCAAGAAGTAAAAACATCATATACGGAAATGGGTATAGCCGCCGGGGCCTCGTTTGCGGCGATCACCGCGGGGATCTGGAAGAGCATTGATGCAAACAATCAGCTGAAAGCGGCCATGATGGGGTTGGACTCCATTGCCACCGGCACAGTAGGAACTTATTCGAAGATCGAAGCCGAGTTAGAAAAGGTTCGCGAAGATGGGATGATCCCGCTAAATAACGCTGTTGCCGCATACAAAAACCTTTTATCGCGGTACAAAGATGAAGAAACGGCCATTAAAATGTTTAAACAGATTGCTGATGCGGCAGCGTTTGGCAGACAAGGCCATCTTTCGCTTGGACAAGCCATCCAGGGAACAACTGAAGGATTAAAAAATGAGATGTCTCAGATGGTCGATAACGGAGGAATAACCAAAAATCTGTCTGTAATGCACAAGGAATATGCCGCCTCAATCGGTAAAACCGTTGGACAACTCACCGAAGCCGAGAAACACCAAGCAGAAATAAACGGAATCATGGAGGAAAGCAAACACCAAGTCGGAGACCTTGCTAAACTCCAGAATGAGTTGGCCGGCGAGTTGGCGAAGGCTTCTGCGGCTGGCCGGGATACTGCCGCGGCTTTTGGTGATGCAATGGAGCCGGCCGTTTCTGGCGTTGTGGTGGCTTATACCGGTATATTGCAAGGGACAAAAGAGTTCATCTCCAGCAGTCCGGGCATGGTGGCCGGGGTGACTGCCGGGGCGTTTGCATTTACGGGACTTTCTACTGCTATGGCCGGGGCGAATGCTTTAATTCCTAAGGTTGCTACTGGGTTTAAAGCTCTATTTATCAGCTCTGGCCCGGTAGGCTGGGGGATAGTCGCCGTATCTGCATTGACTTCCGTAATTGTTGGGTTACAAGCTGCACAACAAAAGCAACTCAAAGAAATGCAAGAACTATCTAAAGAGTATAGGGCGCAAAGCAGAGAAATCTATGATTTGGTGGACGAATATAAGGAACTATTGTCAAAAACAGAAAACACAGCAGAAGAAAAGGAACGGTTAGAAGAAGTTACGAAAAGACTGGTGGAGCTATCTCCGGATGTTGTCAAAGGTTACGATGACGAAGGCCAGGCTATCTTGGATCTTAATATTGCCCTAGAAGAGATGGTAAACAAAAAACGTGAAGCTCTCCGGATGGATATGTTACTCATAGAAGGGCAAATGAAAAACGAGGAACGGATTAAAGACAGCTTTGTACGGCGGCGCCGGTTAGCGGACTCCCGCGGGCAAACGGATCTTGTTTCCGTTTTTGATACGCAAATAGAGCAACAGCAGTTGAAGATTGATGCTCTAAACGATATAAGGGAAGCGTTAGAGGAAGCTATTGCAGAAACTACCGTCGAGGCGCTAATTGCCGAAAATGAAACACAGAAAGCAGCAGAGGAAGCCGACCGTAAAGCCGCCGATGAAGCCCAAAAAGCATTAGAGCGACAACGCCAAGAAGAACAACTGGCCAGGGAACGGGAAAAGTTAGAAGTCGAACTAGCCGACCGGCTTTTTGAACTTACTCGGCAAGAAACTGAAGTTAAAATCCGCGAACTCGACAAGCAAAAGAAGATTTACGAAGATGCTAAGATCAAAGAAATAGAGATTGATGGTCAAAAGTTTACTCTTGCTCAATGGTACGACTTAGAACTAACCAAGATTAAAGACGAAGAAGCCGAAAAGCAAAAGCAAATTGCGGAAGACCTGGCTAAGTGGCAGGAGGATTGGCAGAACCGGGCCCGGCTGGCGCTGATGGCAGAATATGACCAACGGGTTGCCCAGTATGAGTTAGACCGGGAGGCAGCACTCAAGGAAGCCCAGGCAAAACTCAAAGACGAAGAAGCATATAAGCAAATGGAAGCCGCCATTAATCAATATTATGATGCTTTGATAGCACAAACCCGGGAGGAACAAGGCGAGGAAGAAAAAAGAGCGTTCAATCAGCGAGTCAAGGATGCGGAAGAAGCGACCCAGAAAGAATACGGCCTAGAACAGCAGCTTACTGAATGGGAAAAGCGGGAGCTACTGGAACGCCTGCAGGCCGAACTTGCCACCCTCAAGGCTATGGAAGATGCTAGCACAGAGCGAATCGAAGCCCTGAAAAACGTGATTGCAGAACTCTCCGCCGAAATACCTAATATAAGCGACATGACGAAACAATGGACCGAGAGCTTAGTGGACGGATTGTCCCGGGCAATTGTCGAAGGAGAATCGTTGGCGGATGTTTTCGATAACCTCCTAAGCACCATTACTCAATATTTTTTGAAACAAGCTATGATGGGCGGGCTTTCCGGTCTTGGTTTACCGTCCTTCCACGATGGCGGCGTTGTCCCGCAAAGGTTTCATTGGGGCGGTGTTGTAGATGCTTTTGCCGGAGCGATTCGGGCGCATGGCGGATTGAAACTGGCGGCCGACGAAGTACCAATCATAGCCCAGACCGGGGAGCGGGTTTTAAGCAGGGCGCAGAATGTGGCGTTTGAGCGTGGAGAGTTAGGCAAAACGGAAGTCTATTTGAACGTTCACAACAAAACCGGCGTTCCTTTCGAAGCACGGCAGGAGACAAGCATTGATGGCCCACGAACAGTTATTGACCTTTTTCTTGAGGGATATACCAGAAACATCAACGGGATTCAAAATATCGTCAATAAGCGAAGATAGATAAAGGACTATACTCCCCCATTTTCCGGGGCGTTCTCTGAAATGTTCTTTAAAACGTTCTCCTGGGAGAACGCCCGCAATCCTTTAAAGCCAATAACAATAAGGGTTTAGGGATGGTTGTCCTCAAACTATAAGAGTAGGAGGAAAAGGAAGGGTGGGCAGTGGTTACGATGATGAAGAATATTCGTGGCAGCGACGCCGATCCGTGTCTGGCTAACTAAATCTTGGCGTGAAGTTTGCTGTAGTCTTGCTGTAATGAAACAAAAAGCCTTGGTAAACAAGGCTTTAAAAGTAAAGATTTGATAGGCTGTCATGGGGTCATAAGGGGAGAAGGCCTCCAAAAACGCGACTTAAGTATCTAAGCACGCTTGGCTAAAATCTTTCATTGCTGTTTCGATAACTTCTTCCCTTGTCCCCTCGTATTTCCGGATTTCGGTCGGGGTTGTCTCCATGTAAATATTCCGCTCAAAAAGGCGCATATACTCCAGATAATCTTTTGTATTGGTCATTACTTTCCGCGGTTCTTTCCATTCCGGAAGCTTTATCCATGTTTCGGTAAGAGAGCGCATTTGAATAAGTTTCTCAATTTTTGCATCTTGAGAATAGGAAAATACCCCTGTTTCATCCTGATAAACAAGATGATCTATTTTACCATCCCTTGTTATTTCGGCATAACAACGGCTCATTATGATCCCTCCTTTGCTTGGGAGGCCATAGACGGCCTTAGGAGAATGCTTTTTAAGCTAATCACGTTTAACCCATTCTATTGAATAACCGATTACCTCGGCAATCTCCAAAGCTTCTCTATATTTAAGAGTGCCGCGGCTAAGCTTATTACTTAAATTCTGAACAGAATCATTCCGGGAATACTTTTCATTTAAGGCCTTAACCACATCAGTTAAAGTCCACCCGGCCTTAATGATTATCGACTTAATATCTTCCCTTATGCACAACGTGATCACCTCCCGAAAAAAATTATACTCTACAATGGAATATTAATCAATAGGATTAACAATTAAACTAATAGGTTGAATAATACCCCTTGACAGGTTAAACTCTAGGGTTTATAATTAAACCAAACAGTAGACAATATTTAATATGGAGGTGCCCCAGATGAAAGGAAAAGTCTACTCCCTAGAGGAAGCAAGGAGAAAAAGAAGGCCCAGACCCTTACCCCCATTGCCACCGACCAACGTCATGGCAATTAGCAAAGCAGCTTAAACAGATAAAGAATGGAGAATGAGGCAATGTCAATTAAACTAATGCAAATCACTATCAAACGCGACGGTAATAAGCTAGGCCCTGAAATCTCTAGAAAAATTGTCGGTGAACTCCCGGATGATCCCCACTACTGGGATCCAATGTGCGAATTCCTTTTAGACAAAATGATCCGGGATGGGTTTATTCCGGATCCAAGTACACCTAAAGAAACGGCACAAGGTGAGGACTAAGAAAATCCTCAAAGGTTACCCTCAAAAAAACAGGAGGTGCTGGTAATGTTAAGTTCGATTTCTACGGGTGAAAAGGTTAAAACGGTTATTCCGGTAGATTTCATTGTTCAAGATTATTTTACGGTCTATCGGCATTTACTTAGCAAGGTCAAGGAGAAAGGAATCAAAGTTTGCGAAAGCTATCAGTTCCGGAACGATGAGGTTACGCCCAGCATGATGATCTTCTTTTTTGGGACGAACGATACTGTGATTGGTCTTAACCAATCCTCCACTATTCAAGAACGGGCGCGGTCTTTAGCGTGTTGTTTTGTCCTTTATAGGTTTCCAGGCGGCTGGGAAAAGGCTTCCCATGTTAGCGGTTCAACCTATTGCTGGCGAGAATCTATCAACGGCCAAAGGGATCCGGAGATTGACCGAATATCAGACCGTTACCTTTCCTTCCTGCTTTACAAGGCCCGGCAACAATCCAAAAGCTTAAGCACTTTCCCCATTAATTATAGCTTAAGCCGGTCGGCAGGGTTGGCTTAAACGTTACCTTCAGGATTAACAGGGATATTAATCAAAGGAGGTGTTACCCGGTGGCAGATTTTTTACAGGAAAGGCTTAAAGCCTTCATCGAAACACAGAAGGCCATAATTGAAAGGCTAGAGGCAAACATCAATCCTTCTCCTGACCGTCTAGGGGATATGTTTACCAAGAACCTTATCCAAGGTAAACAGAGCGTCCTGGACGGCTTGGAGGCAGTCCTGGAAGACCGTTCCTTGCCCCCGTAAGTCTGAAAAGGCTGGGAACACAACTCAAATTATAAAAGGAGGTTTTATATTGGCAAGACGAAGTAAAGGCGAAGGGACCATATGTCGGCGTAAAGATGGCCTCTGGATGGCCCAGGCCACCATCGGCATTAACCCGCAAACAGGCAAACCATGCCGAAAGACTTTTTATGGCAAGACCCGGCGCGAAGTGGCCGAAAAACTAAATACTATACTTCACGAAATCCAGCAAGGAAGTTATATTGAACCTTCCCAGATTACGGTTGAACAATGGCTTACAGATTGGTTAGAAGGCAGGAAACCGCACATTGAAGAAAGCACATGGTCCGCTTATGAAGTTATGGCCCGGTGTCACATTAACCCGTCATTAGGAAAGGTTAAACTTAAAGACCTTAGAACTAGGGATATCCAATCTCTAATAAATAATAAGTTAACCGAAAACCTTTCCCCCCGGACAGTAAAGTATATCTATACCACGATAAACATGGCTCTAAAACAAGCACTGAAGGAAAGGTTAATACCTTATAACCCTGCGGAAGGAACGGAACTCCCGAAGCAAGAAAAGAAGGAAATGAAGACCCTCTCCCGGCAGGATGTGGCCCAATTCCTCCAAGTGGCCAAAGAAAGCAGGCATTACCCGGCGTTTTTACTGGAGCTTGCCACGGGTTTAAGGCGCGGGGAACTACTGGCTATTAAATGGGAGAATGTCGATTTTAGCAAAAGAACACTATCTATTAAAGAACAACTGGTTAGGGCCAAAGAAGGGCTGACCTTCAAAAGCCTAAAAACTGCAAAGTCCAAGAGAACCATTACCCTTCCCGCGGACATTGTGGAGATGTTGAGGATGCACAGAAAGAAACAGGCCGAATTAAAGTTGATGCTAGGTCCGGTCTATGAAGATAATGGCCTGCTTTTTTGCGCAGAAGACGGGAAACCTTTAGACCCTAAAAGCTTCGTAGATCACTTTAAAAGGCTTCTTAAAAAAGCCGGCCTGAATGTCAGGTTCCACGACCTAAGACATACTTTCGCCACCCTCTCCCTAGAAGCCGGTATTCCCGTTAAGACGGTTCAAGATATGCTAGGCCACACTACTTCCAAGATGGTTATGGATGTTTATGGTCACGTAACCAAAGATATGCACGAGGCTGCCGCCGCGACGATCGGGGGAATCTTGGCCGAATGCATAAAAAAATAAGCCCCCTCAAGAAGGCTTATTGCACTGCCCGGAAGCTAGCACCTTCCGGGTTTTTTAATTCGTAGAAATCAATTGCTGTAAAGTTGCTGTAGTTAGCTTTTATTATTTATCTATCTCAAAGGTTAAACCTTGATTTAACTGGTGGAGATGAGGAGGATCGAACTCCTGACCTCTTGAATGCCATAAATGGCTTGTCCTTTTAACCCTGTTTAGCCTAGTTTAATATAGTGCGTTATAACAGGCTTTTTGCTGTATTTTGATGGTAAATACTTCCTTAGCTTTTCGTTTGGTAAGTATATTTTTTACCGTGTTTGCTGTAAGGTTTGCTGTACAAGCTATCCTGAAAAGCCAACTAAAAGGTTATTACGAAGCGGGCAACTTTACTAAAATCATCTAGCTATTGCTTAATTATCTCCTTTTAGTCCCGTAAACCCTAAAACATTGAAGTTAACGAACAATAAGCGCAAATTTAAAGGGTTGACTATTGCATGAAACACAAGTATAATAAAATTAACTTAATAATCTTTCTTTAATACAGTTGAGATGCGCAAGCAAGGTCCCGATCCAAAGGATGCAGCAATAATTATATTAGTCCTTCTTTAAGGACCGACCCATCAGCGTTTTGGCAATCAGTTACACAATAGAGTAAAATTCGGGGAAGGCGGACTAACGGTCCGGCGCACAGTGTCCCTCCGTCTTAGCTTTAAAGCTAGGCATGGAATCAACTTAACGGTTGATCTATGCCTAGCTTTTTTGTTTGTGGATTACTCGACAAGTAACTTAGACAAATCCGCTAAGGCCACTTATGAAAATATTCTTTTATAATGAAAGCAAACAGATTTAATTAAATTTATTTAAAAATAAAGAGCGGAAAGGGGTTTAGTTAAAGTGATTTTCAACTGGAACGAATTGCCCATCATGTTGGATGTTGGTTTGAGCGCTAAGGTTCTGGGGATTAACAAAGTCCGTATGTACGAGTTAGCAAAAACGCCAGGCTTCCCAGCGCTAAGGATTGGGCGCCGGATAGTGATCCACAAAGAAGGCCTTCATCGATGGATCGTTGAGCAAGAAGGTAAAAAGCTGGCTATGTAATGATTCACTTGCCAACAACTAGACCCACGACGCGGTACTGGCGGACTGAAAAGGCGGAGGGATAAAAGAAGCCCCCGCGCGTGGCGGAGGGAACGACAGGGAGAGATGTTTGGAACATGACTTATATTAAGTCTAACATTTGCGGTCAATATTGGCAAGGTTACGAGGTGAGCGGCTAAATATGGCACAAGAAGTTACAAAAAACAACCCTTGCCCCATATGTGGTAAGCCCGATTGGTGTTTTATTTTCCCTGATGGTTCTATTGGATGCAGGCGAGAGAACCGACCGGGCAGTATTGAGAAGGTGGACAGGAACGGAGAAACATACTGGCTTTATCCTACGAAGCGAGGGAACGAACTGAGACCATCGGAGGTAGACCCCCCACCATTCCCTTCCAAAACGGAAGTTTCCCCGGAAACTATGAGTAGTATATATAATGATTTTTTGTCCATGCTTTCACTTTCCGAAGCACACAAGAAAGACCTTTTAGGGCGGGGGTTATCGGAAGAGGAAATAAAAGCGCGGCGTTACCGATCGGTCCCAGGCCGGGAGCGGACAAGCATAGTTTTAGACTTAGAAGCGAAATACGGTCCGAAAATTTACTCTGTCCCCGGATTCTATTTGAAGCAAGGAAAGAACGGAAGGCCTTTCCGAAGTTGCGCCGGGGGGAGCGGTTTTTTTATTCCAATTAGGGATTCAAAAGGGTTAATCATCGGTTTAAAAATTCGATTGGACAAGAAAGGGAAAAAAGGGCGATACGTTCATTTCTCATCACGTAAACAAGGAGGACCGGGCGCACGAAACACCCCCCACTTTCCCCTTTTTGACAGCCCTAGAGATGAAATTCGCGCCACTGAAGGAGAATTGAAGGCGGACATTTCAACGGTTTTAAGCGGCGTTTATACAATTGGCCTTGCTGGTGTAAACGGATGGCGGCCCGCAATTAAGGCACTAATGGAACTAAAGCCGGGGCGGGTTCTGGTTGCCTATGATGCAGACTTCACAAGCCCCGAAAAGCCACAAGTTGGAAACAACCTTCTAGGCTTTTTATCGGAACTTCAAAAACAAGGTTTCAACTTCGCAATGGAAAAATGGGATGAAAAGCAAGGTAAAGGGATTGATGACTTGCTGAGTGGCGGCCACACTCCGGAAGTAATAGAGGGCGCGCAGGCGGTGGAGTTAGTGCGGGGAGTTGTCGAGAAGAACAAGGGCCTTTCCTGCTTCGTTGATGGTGTATTTGTTTGTAAATTACTTGCGGATGATATAGAACGCTTACAGCCATTCAAGAAAATATATGGCCAATTACATTATTATCAAAACGGCTTTTATTTGCCGGGTGGCGAGGAAATCTTTAAAAAAATGGCGGCAGACATACTGAGGAATGAATATCTCCCCCGGCGTGTGGATTCGGCTTTGCGTTACATCATAGATTCACGACTTGATGAAGAACCATACTTAAACCCCCAAATAATTAATGTTCAAAATGGCAGGCTTGAATGGGCTACTAAAAGACTACTTCCACATGATCATTCACTTCCGGAAATTATTCAGATTCCTGTTACTTACGACCCGGCGGCCGATTGCCCTAATTTTAAAAAATATCTTGTTACAACCTTTGAAAAGGAGATTATTCCTCTTGTTTTAGAGGTTCTGGGTCTTCTGCTTATCCCCTCTACTGTTTTCGAAGTCACCATTATGTTGATTGGTAGCGGCGCGAATGGGAAGTCAGTTTTGATCCGGGTTATTGAAAATCTGTTAGGGGAAGAGAATGTTTCCAACATTGAATTACAAGCCTTAGCGGAAAACCGGTTTGCTCTGGCAGGCCTGGCGGGTAAACTTGTAAACGTTTTTGCGGATTTAAGCGATCGGGCATTAGCTGATTCAGCGTTATTTAAGGCATTAAATAGCGGTGACACAGTTACCGGGGAACACAAATACGGAAAACCTTTTAAGTTTCAAAATTTCGCGCGAATGGTATTCAGTGCAAATCGGATGCCAACAAGCCGCGACCGGACTTTTGCTTTTTATAGACGCTGGATTATTATCCCCTTTACTCGCACTTTTCAAAAAGAAAATGCGGACAGGCAGTTAGGGGCAAAGTTGGCAAAGGAAGTTAATGGAATATTTAACCTAGCTTTAGAAGGTCTTGCCCGATTGGTTAAAAACGGGGCCTTTACTGAACCGCCACAGGTTAGACAGGCCTTGGAAGCATATAAAATTCAAAATGATTCAATCCTAGCTTTTTTGTCTGATTGTGTTAAGGAAAATAAGTATACTTCAATCTCAAAGCAAATCTTATACGACAGATACAAGGAATACTGCGAAGACCAGGGCTTAAAGCCATTTTCGCAACGGAAATTAAGGGAAAAGCTTTTTGAAACTTTCCCTGCGATCTCCGAGGGTAGAGCGGGGGCCCGCGGTCCAAGGGTATGGCGCGGAATTCAAATTATCAACGAGGATCAGGACGAACTGCCCGATCTTTACGCCTTAAATCTATAAGTAGCCACCTTTGTGCCACCTTTGTGCCAGGTTTATAGCCAGGCAAAAGCCAATAACCATGCGGGTTATGCCAAGATAGCCACCTTTTATAAAAAAATAAAGTTCCAAATTAAAGAAATAAGCAAGAGGGAGAAAGCAAGTAAGAGGAAAGGGCGGGCTATATAAAGAGGTTTAACGATATACCTGGCTATCCTGGCACACGCCTAGAGCTGTAAGGGTTTAGCGTGGTTACATACTTGGCACAGTCCTGGCACAAACCTGGCTATAACATCGGGGAGGTGATAGATAACGGAGTAAATAATACGGAGAACCTTTTGAATTTATTGGTTAAACACTACCGTTTTAACCCTTAGGAACATGGCTTTAAAAGTGAATGCTGTTTAAGTATAGCAACAAGAGAGATTAAAAATAAAAAAGCAAATTTCAAAGGAGGGCTTGCTTTGATTAGGGAGAGGATGGAATATGATCGGAAATTTGAAATGCAAGCCCAAAGAGGCGGAAAACGTTGTTCAAGTTGGAACCTTGGTAACAGTTAAAGAACCTTGGTTAACTTATTCGGTCCGGGGCAATGATGGCCGGTGGCTGAATATATGGCGGCCAGCACTTGATGACCATTCCCCCAGGCCCGGAGAACCTGCGATAATTACCGAAATAATTGAGGGCGGCAGGTATGGGGACCAGTTTCATATTGTAAGCCTTGATGGGCGCAGAGAGGATTGGTTTAAAAGTGGTGATTTTGAGGTTTTGGAACCAGAAGCTGCTGCTGAAGCAATTGCCCAGTTTAAAGAGAAAGATGAGCTTTTCAAACAAGTTAACACCGCCAGCGATGAAGCTTATGTTTGCCTGGATTGTGAGGCAGTTTTATTTCGTGGGTTGCCACAGTTTGTAATAAATAAAAACATCGACACCGAACTCAAGGCCAGGGAGAGAGGCATGATTCATAAAGGTAGTGGTAAAGGTTCTAAGAGAAAAGGGAAAAAGAAAAAAGGTAAATATGTTCCCTGGTATCAACGGTAATGAAAGGTTCTTAAAATATTAGCCTGGTAATAGGGAGGCGAAACCGGTGCCATTAACCTTAAGCGATATTGAGAAAATTTTTAACCAGGACATAAAAGAAAAATCTGCGGTAAACCGGCGTCCTTCCCGACCGGCGAAAAAAAGGCCAAGGAAACAATGGTCACCGGAAACAGACGAGTTTAGACCCTTTATTCATATTGACATTCAAACTGGCGAGAAATACTTGTTCCACTGGCCCCTGCCGGATAGCCGGGATGAGTGGCCTTCCCGCCAGAGAGATAGAGGAAGACTAAAAAAGTAACGCGTTGCAACAACCGGGGCAAAAGTGCAAAAACAATCTACACGCGAAAACCGGGTTTTCAGGGGAACAAGCTACATCCAGAAAAGTCAAGCAAACCCTGACATAAAACGTGGTAATACCCGGTAAACGATGCTAGTAAATACTGGTAAGAAAACGTGAGAGGCAAGGGATTCTTTTCACCAAAAAACCAAGCAGAAACCGAGATTACCGGGGCTTTTCATAAATTCAAAGCAACACTTTAAGAGTTGATAGAAAAGTAACGCTGCAACACCAAGCGAAAAGTAACGTTGCAATGCAACGCTTGGGCTTTAAACTGCACAATAATAAGCGTCACAAAAAATATGTAACGTGCCCAAAACTCCATAAAGAGGGAGGGAAAACCATGCACCTAGTACGGCGATACAACCACCGAGTAAGAACTCCCACGCGGATTTATTTGTATATTCGACGGCGCAACGCTTCCGGCTACTTAGGACCAGACATTCCGCTAGGTCGGCTAGATACCGGGGAGCCTTTGCGAATCGTCGAAACCTGGTTAAGGGATAGCGAGAACTTACCACCGGCATTAAAAATGCTAAATTACGATGAAGTTTTATGGCTATACGAAGCAATCCAGACCGGAGGGAACTGGTACAGGCTAGAAAATCCATGGAA
>ENA-UOOK01005324-UOOK01005324.1-fermentation-metagenome-genome-assembly--contig:-NODE-5324-length-12983-cov-8.052367_pt1 | contig 12983 bp, 13 predicted proteins | sample MGYA00245777_ERZ724023 | MGnify/ENA primary metagenome ERZ724023 (study PRJEB28704, sample SAMN03018312) | fermentation metagenome | biome: anthropogenic terrestrial biome; feature: soil; material... | reverse complement strand
GTTTGTGAAATTGTAATTAAATTATTGCTATTTTGCAATAATTTATGATATAATAAACTGACTAAGGGTGGATGGACAGAATTGCTGAGCAAAAAAATAATAGAAATCATCAGCTCCAATTCTACCGGCTGCACAATTGTTTATCAATATACAGGGGGACGTTGTATTACATGGCAAAGGTACAAAATATGAGCAGTACTAAAAAAAAGGCTTCAAAAAAGAGTACAAGCTTAAACAAAAAAAATAAAAATCAGAAGAACGACTTGTTGAAAAAGGAACTAACCGGAATTTTTATCGTTGCATTTGCTGCTTTTCTAATAGTAGTTACCACAAAGGAAAATCAAACCGGGATAATCGGCAAGACAATTAATATATTTACTCATTCTGCGTTTGGCAGAGGAGCGGATGTAATGCCCTTTTTTATTTTAATAATCGGCATTATGAAACTATTAAATGTTATTGTATTCAGTGACAACAACCAGGCTGTAGCAGTAATAGGTTTTTTCGTATGTTTTATTATTTATTCTGCCTTATCAGGCGCAGAAGTTTTGCAGGAAAGCACAGGATTTAAAAACTTGCTGGCATCATCTTCGGAGATGGGGCTTCTCAAGCAAGGCGGAGGAATTGTCGGAAATGTTTTAACGTATATTTTCCTGAAACTTGTGGGTAAAAACGGGACTTATATAGTTCTTGGTGCTTTGTTATTTTCTAATTTCGTTCTTTTCACAAATCAGAGCATCATAGGGATATGTAAAATAATATCTGATTATTTTAAAAGATTTTTACATGCTATAGAAAGCTTTGTATTTGAGGATGATGCAGATGAAAAAAAGAAATCAAAAGTAAAGAAAACTGAAAAACAGGAAGAGTATAAAGGAACTGAAGAAAGCATAAAGATATATGATTATATGAATCCTATTGACAACAAGAAGGCTGAAATAACTCAGCTGAAAATAAATACGGTTAAACAGCAGGCTCAGGGTAATGAAACAGTACATACAGATATTAAAGAAGAGTCTCCTGAAGATTATAAAGAGGAGAAACAACTTAAAGATAAGAAAGATAAGAAAGATAAGATAGATAAGGATAAGGAAAAATTTGAGACTAAGGAAATTACCGATGACGTGATTAACATTGCGGGGGTAAGTAACTATAAGCTTCCAGAATCTTCTCTCCTGGATCCAACACCTCAGCATGTAAGGGGAGATAGAGAGGATTTAAAGAAAGATGGTGAAAAGTTAATAGAAACACTTAAAAACTTTAATATACCATGTAACATTCTTCAAATCAACAAGGGCCCTACCATTACAAGATATGAAATTCAGCCGGCTCCCGGTATTAAGGTAAGCCGGATTACCGGTCTTTCCAATGACATAGCAATGGCACTTGCAACATCAGATATTAGAATGGAGGCACCCATACCGGGAAAATCAGCAATTGGCATAGAGGTTCCCAATAAAAACAAAACAAGCGTATTTTTAAGGAGCCTGATTGAATCAAAGGAATACAAATCAATAGGAACAAATATTCCCTTTGCTTTGGGTAAAGATATTGCCGGGAAAAATATTATAGCTTCAATTGATAAAATGCCTCACCTTTTAATAGCGGGAGCCACAGGATCAGGTAAGAGTGTATGCATAAATTCCCTTATTATGAGCATTTTATTCAAGGCAAAACCTGATGAGGTCAAGCTTATACTGGTGGATCCAAAGGTGGTTGAACTTAGCGTCTACAACGGACTGCCACACCTCTTGATTCCGGTTGTCACGGATCCGCGCAAGGCAGCTAATGCATTGAACTGGGCGGTTTCTGAAATGACAAACCGATATAAGTTATTTGCTCAGCAGGGTGTAAGAGATTTATCCTCATACAATGAAAAAATGGTTAAAGAAGGCAGTGAAAAAATGCCCCAGATTGTAATCATAATTGACGAGCTTGCTGACCTTATGACGGTAGCTTCTTCAGAGGTCGAGGAATACATAACCAGAATAGCTCAGCTTGCCAGAGCATGTGGAATGCATCTTGTAATTGCTACTCAAAGACCATCGGTGGATGTTATTACCGGAGTTATTAAGGCAAATATTCCATCCAGGATTGCTTTTGCTGTATCTTCACACATAGATTCGCGTACCATACTGGATACCGGCGGTGCGGAGAAGCTTTTGGGGAAAGGGGATATGCTCTTTCATCCCATAGGTATGCCTAAACCAGTACGTATTCAGGGGACATTCATTTCAGATGATGAAATAAAAAGGGTTGTGGAAAGTATAAAGGCTCAGCAAATTGAAATAAAGACAGGAAAACAGAATGAAATAATAAATGAAATAGAAAAGGAACCTCAGGATGAAGATGTGGATGAATTTCTGGAACAGGCTATTGAGATGGTTGTTAACGACGGTCAGGCCTCAGCCTCTTATATACAAAGGAAATTTAAGGTTGGATATGCAAGAGCAGCAAGGATAGTTGACCAGCTTGAAGAAAGAGGTATAGTAGGAGGGCATGAGGGAAGCAAGCCGCGAAAGGTGCTGATTACCAAAGAAGAACTGGAAGAAATGAGAGGAAATTAATGAAAAAAATATACATGCACTCACTTGGTTGTTCAAAGAATCTTGTTGATTCGGAACACATGGTAGGCATATTGAAGAAAAAGGGATTTAAAACAACAGAGTATGCCGATAAGGCAGATTACATCATAATCAATACCTGCTCCTTCATAGGGGATGCTCAGCAGGAATCAGTGAATGCAATATTAACTGCCGCAGGCATTAAAAATCAGGTGAACAGCAAAGCAAAAATAATTGTAACCGGATGTTTGGCTCAAAGATTCGGAGATGAGCTTGCTAAAGAAATCCCGGAAGTAGATATTATTGTGGGAACAAGCGGTTTTGAAAAAATAGATGAATATATTGAAAACTATGAATTCAAAGTTGATGATACCATCTTCGCCGATAGTGATATTAAATTATATGATGTTACCCGCGGACAGAAAAAAGAGTTGATTGTATACGGTCAAATGGAAATTCAAAAAGAAGGATTATTTTTCTATAATAATCGTGGTAACTATACTTTTAAATTATCTGTAGTTTCGGCGATGACTGTTCTTGGTAAAAATAAATTAAATTTCTATATAGAAAATCGAACATATCAAATTAAGGGTGATAAAGCATTCAACGCTCTAAAATACATGCAAGTTTATTATAAATTAAAAGGAGAAAGAAATGAACTTTTCAGATTATAGTACATGGAATTTTATTGTCCAATTTGGAATTATGATGGTCATTATCCTTATTGCTAATATTATCCGTCGCAAAATTCCCTTCATTAAAAAGTCATTAGTCCCTACATCTGTTATTGCCGGACTATTAATAATGGCTATTCGCAATATTGATTATTTTAAACAATTAATTGATAAGGACTTTTTAGAATTAGTAACTTATCATACAATTGCCCTCGGGTTCATTTCGATAGCTTTAAAAGTCCAAGCAAAAGAAAGAGAGAAATCTTCTGTTATTATGCGTACAGGAGCAATTACTGTTGGGACATATGTAATCCAAGGGATTGTCGGTCTTGGAATTACTTTAATATTATCAATAACATTCATGCCTGACTTATTTCAAGCTTCAGGGTTGATCTTACCGCTTGGATTTGGTCAAGGACCAGGTCAAGCAATGAACTTTGGAAAAATTTATGAAGGTATGGGTTTTATTGGTGGAACTGACTTTGGTTTAACGGTAGCAGGAATTGGCTTCTTAGTTGCTTGTCTTGTCGGTGTTGTTCATTTAAATGTATTAAGACATAAAGGTAAAATATTAATTAAAGATAGTGCTGAAGAAAGTAGTCGTTTGACTCATGAAGATGTTTCTAATGAAAATGAAATTCCTCTATCTGAATCAGTTGATAAAATGACAATTCAAATCTCAATTGTCTTTGCTACATATTTTATTACATATTTATTAATTTTAGGTTTAACGAAGTTATCAGCCAATTTAGGCGATTTTGGAACAAATACTGTCGCTCCACTATTATGGGGATTTAACTTCCTGTTTGGAGTTTTAGTCGCTTTTATTGTTGGCCTTGTCATGAAAAGATTGAAAAAAGTTGGGATTATGAATCGTCAATATCCAAATAATTTCTTATTGAATCGTCTTGGAGGTTTATTCTTTGACTTAATGGTTGTTGCTTCAATTGGAGCGATTGAACTAAATGCTCTAAAACCATATATTATTGTTTTGACTTTACTTACTATCTTTGGAACAATAGTAACAATGGTCTATTTAAAATATGTATGTAAGAGAATTTATCCAACATATGAATATGAAGCTTATTTTTCAATGTTTGGAATGTTAACAGGAACGGCAAGTACAGGGATGGTTTTACTTCGTGAAATCGACAATGAGTTTAAAACACCTGCAGCTAATAATTTAGTTCTTCAAAACTTACCAGCAATTATGTTTGGATTCCCACTCATGCTTTTACTAGTATATGCACCATTGGGAACAAGTCAAGCTTGGATCACATTGGGAGTTCTAGTCATCATGTTCATTGCTTTAAATGTTTTTGTTCTATGGAATTTCATTAAAAAGAAACCAATTGCAGCTTAAAGAAATATTAATTGCCTCCATTTTTGGAGGCGATTTTCTTTCTATATAAATAAAGTTTTAATAAATTAAAAAAGTTTTATTATCCTTTCCTTAAAATCTTTCAAAATTAATGAAATTAAAATGCAGTTGTGGTATAATAATAAAGATGATATGAAAAAATTATTATTTATACTATATGCGATTTCAGCAGTTCTTTATTTTATTATTTTAAAAGAATTAATATTTTCGCTTGAGGTGTTTTATCCCCATGCGTTCATCTTGCTAGCGCTCTTATATCTTGTATATGGATATTGCATCTATGTCGATAATGTTAAATGGCAATTCATTGTATATTTATTAAGTTTACTAACATTGTTATTTTATCGTAAGAGTCCAAGCGGATTTAGCTTTGAATTTTATTTGTTTGATTGGTTACCATTATTATTTAAGAATAAAGTAATTATGGTTAATATAATTGGTAACATCCTCATTTTTATTCCTTTTGGAATGTACGCCAAAAACATCTTTAAAGGCTTAGCATTTATTATTGCTGCTGAGTTGTTACAAGTGTTTTTTAGACGGGGAATGTTTGATGTTGTCGATATTTTTTTAAATATGCTCGGTTTTATAATCGGTAGTCTAGGGGTGAAGTTATGGCAGAAGATAACAAAAAGAAAAATGATGAAGAATTAAAAGATATAAATAATAACAATGAAGAAGATTCAGGACAACATGGAATTGATCCAGATCAATTAGAAGAAATGTTAAGCGAGGTTGAAAATCGTTTAGGAGTAGATCGCTCACAATTTAAAATTATTCGATATAAACCAGCGAAGCCTAGTTTTAAGAATATCTTTTTGGATATTCTCCAAGCTATTTTAATAAATGTAATATTAATACTAAGCATTACTGGTTTTATCAAATGGGCGACATATAAAAGCCTTTGGGATTTGTTATTCTATGCATTATTCTTTAGTGCAATCGAAATTTTAATTAAGTATTTAATGTTTATTCTCTTTAGAAAAGTATTATTAAAAGCGATGTTTTTAATTTTAACGTTACCAACATTAATTGCGATTCCACTATCGTTAATCTTAAATCAAAGTTTCGCGATTACAACAGTTGCTATGTCTTCGGTTGGAGCAACATTATTTATGTTTGGAATAATGATTATCATAAGAAATATATTTAATAGAGTTATACGTATGAGAAAAATAAGGAGAAAAACAAATGTCTGAAAAAGTATTAGTTAAGGATTGTGTTGATGCATTAAAATTAGAAGTTGTCTCAGGTGAAGAGTATTTAAATCGTGAAGTAACTAGATCAGTTCTATCTCGCCCAAGTGTTGAGATCTATGGTGATTATTTTACATTCTACGAATCTAATCGTATTCAAATTATCGGTAGTAAAGAATATGATATCTTTTCGTTATTAGATGCTGAAGATAGAAGTAAAAGAATTGAAAAGTTATTTGCTGGTAATCCACCTGCATTTGTCTTTACAAAAAATGTTATTAATATTCCTCAAGAGTTCATTGATGCTTCAATGAAATATAAAATTCCTGTTTTAAAAACTGACCAATCGACAACAACAGCAATTCGTAATTTATCTAATTACTTAACTGATGTTCTAGCGGAAAGAATTTCTCTACATGCCGTTCTACTTGATATTAATGGTGTTGGAGTTTTAATTACAGGAAAATCTTCTGTTGGTAAAAGTGAAACAGCACTTGAACTAGTTCATCGTGGACATGTCCTTGTCGCTGATGACCGCGTTGAAGTAAGCCAACAAGATGGGGGCTATGTATATGGAGAAGCGCCAGTTCTAACGGAACGTCTAATGGAAATTAGAGGTTTAGGAATTATTGATGTCGTCGATTTATTTGGAGCTAAAGCCTTCCGCAAAAAGAAAAGAATTATGCTAGTTGTTAATTTAGTTAAATGGGATAAAACCGATCAATATGATCGCATTGGTTTACAAGAAGAGTTTGAATATATTTTTGATATGCCGATTTCAAAAGTTACTGTTCCGGTTCAACCTGGAAGGAATCTTGCAACATTAGTTGAAATTGCGGCGATGAATTGGCGTTTAAAAAGCTTTGGAAGAAATGCAGCTTCTGAATTTGTCGACAAGTTAAATAAAATTGTGAAAAGCGGAGGAGAAAAACAATAATGTTTCTATTTAATCACTCAGAAATAACACCTTTAAATCCGGTAATATTTAATTTATTTGGATTAGAAGTCCGATGGTATGGATTTTTAATTGGTACTGGAGCAGCATTAGCGCTAGCATTGGGTTTATATAATTCAAAGAAACTAGGAATTAATCGTGATAAACTAATAGATGGCTTTTTATATGGAGTTATTATTGGAATTATTGGTGCAAGACTTTGGTATGTTGCCTTTGAATGGGGTCAATTTAAAAATGATTTACCTTCAATAATTGGTATTCAGAAAAATGGTTCCTTTTACTTAAGTGGTTTAGCAATCCATGGTGCCGTTTTATTTGCATCGGTCTTTGCTTATTTCTTCTGTAAGAAAAATAAAATCACCTTTTATAAGATATTTGAAATTTTAGCTCCAGGATTTCTAATCGGTCAAATCTTTGGTCGTTGGGGTAATTTCTTTAACCAAGAAGCGCATGGAGGAATAGTCCCAGGAGCAACTCTAGATGCTCAACGTCAATGGTTATCATTCTTACCCGACTTTATTACTAATCAGATGTATATTACAAATATATCTAAAGTTGCGCCACAAGTTGGATATTACCATCCAACATTCTTATATGAATCCTTTTGGAATTTAATTGGATTAGGTATTATTCTTCTAATGAGAAAATTTGTAAAGAAATATTGGATTGGTGACGCTGCGATATTCTACTTAATTTGGTATGGAGTTGGACGCTTCTTTATTGAAGGTTTACGTACAGATCCTTTAATGGTTGGGCCAATTAGAGCTGCACAATTAACTTCAGTAATCATGATTGTAGGTGGAGTTGTGTTATTCATTCTTCGCCGATTATATAAAGTATATCCAGTTAGTTATATGGACTATGTTGCTGAGGTTGAGTAATGGTTGTTATTTTTGATGTTGATGGAACATTATTAGATACATTCCCCCATGTAAGGGCATCATATATTCATACATTGGAAAAGATGTTACCTAATTATAAATATACAGAAGAAGAATTAAAATCTTTTTTTGGACCAACGCTCCCAGAGACATTTAAATCAATTGTTGGGGATGGTAATGATAAATTCGTAAATGCTTTAGTCGATGAATATGTATCCTATAGTAAGACAATCGCAAAAGAATATTTATCTGTTTTTCCGAAGACGTTTGAAACATTGGAGAAATTAAAAAGTGATGGTCATATATTGACTGTCCTTTCAAATAAAAGAACAAATGTAATCCTCGAACAATTTGCCTTAGTAGGCATTTTACCTTACTTTGATTTAATCATAGGGTATAATGATGTTAAGCACCCAAAACCTGATCCTGAAGGAATTAGATTAATGCAAGATAAATACCAAGAAGAATGCATTTTTGTTGGTGATACTGTATATGATATGGAAACAGCAAGAAATGCCGGTATTACAGGTGTTGGTGTTCTATGGGGCCTAACATCAGAAGAAAAATTAAGATTAGCAGGTGCTGATTATATTATTAATGATTATCAAGAACTATTTGAAATAATCAAAGGAGGTACTAATGTTTGATAGCATAATAATCGGTGCTGGTCCTGCGGGACTTAGTGCCGCTATTTATTTATTAAGATCGAATTTAAAAGTTGCAATTATTGAAGGAAATATGCCAGGAGGGCAAGTCGCAAATACGGCGGTTGTGGAAAACTACCCGGGATATGAAAAAATTGATGGTGTTGAATTAGCAACTAATATGTATCAACAAGCAATTAATTTTGGGGTTGAATATGTTAGCGGCAATGCCTATGAAATTAATCAATTAAAAGATGGTAGCTTTGAAGTAAAACTAGAAGATGAAACTTTAACCGCAAAAACAGTAATTGTGGCAACGGGAATGAAACAGAGACATTTAGAAGTTCCTGGTGAAGAGGAATTTACGAATAAAGGTGTCTCATGGTGTGCCATTTGTGATGGTAATTTATATCGTGACGAAGAAGTAACTGTTGTTGGTGGCGGTAATTCCGCGATCCATGAATCGATATATTTATCAGGAATTGCTCGTAAAGTGAATTTAGTTCATCGACGCGATGAGTTCCGTGCCGATGAGGCTTCGGTAAATCTCTTAAAGAAAATACCGAATGTGGAAATGCATTTATCTGATGAAATTAAAGAAATGAAGGGTAATGAGGGATTAGAGAAACTAGTTCTAAAGTCCGGCAAAGTTATTAATTCGCTAGCACTTTTTGAATATATCGGATTCCTACCTAATTCAGAAATCGTACAAAAATTTAATATTACTAATGCTGAAGGCTTTATCGAAGTAAATGAGCATTTTCAAACTAAAATAACCGGAATGTATGCAGTAGGCGATATTGTCGCAAAGAATATCCGTCAAATCGTTACAGCTGTAAATGATGGAGCAATTGCAGCTCTCCATGCGGTTAGATATTGTCGTGAATAATGTCTTTTGCTCAAGAAGTTAAACGTGACATCATTACGGGCTCATTCAGTGATGATGAACTTAAAGCCGAATTATATGGTATTATTAAATTAAAAGCCGAATATATCATTTCAAATAAAAATTTACATATCGAAATTGTTACAACAAGTTTATCAATATCAAGAAGAATTGCAACATTGTTTATAAAACTCTATGGAATTAATTTAGAGATTGCTTATAAAGAAAGACAAAACCTAAGCCGTGGTAAACTTTATTATTTAGTGATTCGCGATTGCCATGAAGTTTTAGTCAGCCTTGGATTAATCAATGGCCAATTAAACATCATTGATGCGATTCCTTCAATCTATGATAATAATAAGGATGCCGTTCTTAGGGGAATGTTTCTCGCAAAAGGTTCTGTTAATGATCCGCAAAAATCTAACTACCATTTAGAAATTGCCTGCGATTATCAAGAAGAAGTCGATTGGATCATTAGTGCTCTAGCTGAATATGGAATTGAAGCCCATATGGTAAATAGAAAAAATCGTTTAATTGCATATGTGAAAAAAGCAGAAAACATTGGTGATTTCTTAAAAATCATTGGTGCTACTAATACATTGTTCCATTATGAAAATGAAAGAATTAAACGCGATTTAAATAATGTCGTTAATCGCGTTATTAATTGCGATATTGCAAATAGTGATCGAACAAATGCAGCTAGTTCTAGACAACTTAATGAAATCAAGTATATTGAAGATACAACAGGCTTTGGCGGACTTAAGAATCGTTTAATGGAAGTCATCCTATTAAGAACTTCCAACCCATATTCATCGTTAAATGAAATGTCAGAAATATCAGAAGAAACAGTTGGACGTTATTTAAGTAAGTCGAATATTAATCATTGTCTGCGAGACATTAGTGAAATGGCAAAAAAATTAGGGTATGAAGAGGAAGAAGCAAATGATTGAAAATATTGGTGTCGATATTATTGAAAATAATCGTTTTGAATCTTATTTAAATAATAATAGAAAATTAGAGAGAATTCTCTCTTCAAAAGAAATTGCTGTTTTAAACACATATACTTCAGAGTCCCGACAACTCGAATTTATCGCAAGTCGCTTTGCAGCAAAAGAAGCATTATTTAAAACTGGTTTGAAGTTTGTCTTCAATCAAACCTCAATCCTCAATCATGAAGATGGAAGTCCATATGTCGAAGGAGATTTTAATAAAAAAGTTTTGATCTCTATTTCTCATAATAAAACAATGTCAATTGCAACAGTTTTATTAGTTGAACCATGTTTTGAATATAAATAAGAGAATATATACTAAAAAGATAAATATTACATAAAATAAGCAAGAGATACCTCTTGCTTATTTATATATATCAATTTTTTTAAAATTCTAAATTGTCCGATTAAACAAACAAGATATACAAATAATCCCAGCTACGCCAACGATTGCATAAATTATTCTTGAGACTACGGTACTAATTGAATCGAAAATAAGAGCTACTAGATTAAAATTGAAAATTCCAATTAATCCCCAATTTAATGCGCCGATAATAACTATTACTAAAGCAATTTTTTGTAATACATGCATATATATTAACCTCCTTGTTTTGTTATATTGTTTGTATATTCTTATTTATTTATACATAATTGAGATTTATATTTCATATTATTTAGCGTAGAGGTGTAGAATGAAGAAAATTGTAATTCTTTTAGTTATAATGTTATTGTTAGTTGGTTGTAGCAGCAAATCATCGGTTGAAGAAAAGTTTATGGCTGATTTAACTGACTCGAAATCATATAAAGTTGAAGGACAAATGGAGACTTTTTATGATGATGATCGTAAAGTAAATGATTTTGTCGTGTTTTATAAGGAACCTGATTTAATTAAAGTAACAATTAAATCACAGGAAAATAATGATCAGCAAATAATCCTTAAAAATCCGTCAGGTGTTTATGTCTTAATTCCGGCGGTAAATAAGAATTTTAAAATTCAAAGCAGTTGGCCTCAAAATGCGAGCTATCCTTATTTATTACAATCACTTGCGAAAGACATAGCAAATCAAGAAAATATTTTGCGTGTTGAAAATGAAGCAACAGTAGAGGTTGAAACTGATACTAAAATGCATACAGATGCAAATGTTGTTAAGCAAAAGATTATATTCGATAAAGTAACAGCTCTGCCAACAGAAGTTAAAGTTTATGATGATGAAGGGGATTTATATATCCGTTGTGTTTATCAGAGTATTGAATTAGATTATAATATTGCCGCAACAGAATTTGAAATTAAAGAATCTATTACATATGCAAGATTAGAATACGGTGATGAAGGATTAGTATTTGAAAATCGTACTTTAGATCTTCCATCATACTTCCCAGCTGGATCTGTTTTAAATAGTCAATCTAAAAAGAATAATCAAATGATTATGAAATATACAGGGGAATATGGCTTTACGATAATTCAAGAATTCATCGATGATGCTGAAGAAGTATATTCACAAGAAGAAGATGGTCGTGTCATAATGATCCTTGGAAATGTAGCATTACTAACAAATACATCACTTAGATTCGTTTATGAAGGTATTGAATATACGATTGCTTCAGAGGAAATAGTCCTTGATGAAGTTATTAAAATTGCAGAGTCATATATGATTGATTCGGGTAAATAATAAACAAATGTTCTTATAACTATTAAAAACAGTTGTAAGAACTTTTTTCAATTTATACTGCAGTATTTTAAATGTTATCTTTTTTAAACTATTTGATTATAACTAATTAACTACTATTATAGTTTACAAAAAATTTGTTAGTTTTAACGATTATAGATGTAATCTTATAAATGTCTTGTTCTTTTGAAGATAAAGGCGGATGTTAGAAATAAGCTATTGATTTTTTTCAATCACCTTTAATAAAAAGATATAATCTAATTATTAAGTTGATTAATTTAAATAACATAGAGTTAATAAAAAACTTATTAGTGCTATTATATTTGCATGAATTTCTTGTATAACTAATGGTTTAGGATTGAATGCGAATCTAAAAAATAATTTAGTTTAAGGAGATCAATTTTTATTTATGCAAGAATATTTCTAGTTTAAAGTTTTAAATATTTTCTAAAAGCATCACTCCTCATCTTAAAAAGAATCTTGATATTTGGTATTAATTGGTAAAGAACATTATTTAAAACATTTCTTAGTTATAAAGCTTATTCAATTAATATTGTAGAATTTTATAATTTAATTGAATACTGAGAAGTGCTTGGAAGTTAGAAAAAGCAAATATTGATGTAGTTAAGTTATATTGTAATATAAATTGTTTTTTAAAATATATTATATTAGAATGTTTATGGAGGAAATAATGAATAGCAAAACAACAAATGTAAATATATCATTAGAATTGATACAATATGCTATAAACAATGAAACTAATTATTTAGTTACAATTGAACAACTTATTCAAATAGCACCCACGGATGAAGAAAAATCATTACTATTAAATATTTATAAAGATGATAAAAATCATTATAATTATTTTACTGAAGTAAATGATAAATACTTAAGTCAAAATTCAAAAATAACACAACCAGTACAGAATATTTATACATATATAAATGTAATAAAAAAGCTTAAACTAGATAAATTAAATGCAGTTAAAATATACAGAGATATCTATGCTAGAATATTTGATAGTTATTACAAACAAATATTGTTTGAAATAATAACTGATGAATTAATACATGCTCAAATATGTGGTTATATATTATATTTAAATATCAATGTTATCTTAGGAAATAAATCAAAGATAAATAATAA
>ENA-UOOK01005323-UOOK01005323.1-fermentation-metagenome-genome-assembly--contig:-NODE-5323-length-12983-cov-69.616801_pt1 | contig 12983 bp, 10 predicted proteins | sample MGYA00245777_ERZ724023 | MGnify/ENA primary metagenome ERZ724023 (study PRJEB28704, sample SAMN03018312) | fermentation metagenome | biome: anthropogenic terrestrial biome; feature: soil... | reverse complement strand
TATTTTTGAAGAAAAATGATTAAAAATGAGGGTTATTAGACAAACTGACGTTATGGGCAAGTTTAAGAAACGATACACTTAATACAATAAAAACCGACGCTCCCGATGGGATATAACTGGGAAAATAGTTATGAAACCAATATATCAACAGTACGCGAAAGAGATTAAGAAAAACCTTGGCTACCATGCGACCTGGAATCCGGGGACTCCGTTACAATTGGGAGATTACGGAGTAGTTGTGGACGGAGTATTCAAAAGAAAGGGGAATATTACAGGAGAGCGCTATGGCATTAGTTTCGAAGTGAGAACTGACAAGTCGAAAACACCGCTTGAGCATTACTCCCAAAACAGCGTTGCTCTAACAACCAAACTTGCGGGAAGTGTACCGCCCCAAGTCAGTGCGCTTACCAATGCCGATGCTGGAATTATAGTCGAATTCGGAAGAGAAAACGCTATATTATTCAAAGCGAATAATACCACGACACTTTCCATAGAAGATACTGAAACACTCGGTGATGCACTTATCAAACTCTACGAAGAAGGAAAATGGAACGGAAAATTTTTGGTTATAACCAAATTGATAAAGGCGCAAAGCGCTACCATAATTATTTCGGGCAATGCGGGAGGAAAGATTGAGTTAAAAGCCAATGCTAATATTGGTATTCCGAATCTGGACATTGCGGATGCCGAACTCAAACTGTTTCCAAAATTTGAAAATAATATTGCAACAAAAATTATTTCAGAAGAAGGACTTACGCCATTATTTGATGTAATGGGAGTAAATAAAGGCTTCTTTTCATCCCCCAAGATTAGACACAAGGCAATTGCACCTAAGAAAACAACATTCTATGCGGAAGAAATTCGTTTTATAGGAATAGACAATTTAAGCGAGTGGTAAATTATTAATCTTTTAAAATTAAATCTGAATGAAAAAGTTATTATTTATTTGTCTAATAATAGTTGGTCAAACTCTTTATGCTCAAAACAATGCTATAGATTTTCACACATTAAAGTATTCAAAAGAATGGCAAATTAAAGCAGATAATCAAGACCCGATTGCCCAATTTGCTGTTGGCTATTGTTATCATTGGGGAATTGGCATTAAGCAAGATTATAAGGAAGCTATTAGCTGGTATAAAAAAGCAATAACACAAAATAACTCTTACGCAATGTTTTATTTAGGTCAATGTTATGAATTTGGTGATGGCGTAAGAAAAAATATCAAAGAAGCATTTAAATGGTACGAACAATCCGCCAAAGCTGGGTATGACCAAGCAATGTTATCTGTTGGGCGATGCTATGAATCGGGTCGCGGTGTCAAAACAAACCTTTACGAAGCTTTTAATTGGTATGAAAAATCGGCAAAAAAAGGGAATAGTAATGCAATGCTAGCTATTGGAAAATGCTATGAATATGGAAAATGTGCAAGCAAAGATATTAAGAAGTCCATTCTATGGTATGAAACAGCAGCAGAAATAGGAGACATTGAAGCTATGGAAAGTTTAGGTAGTGTCTATTTTTATGGGGTTGAAGAACAAAATTTTCCTAAAAATTACACTGAAAGTTTAAAATGGTATTTAAAATACATTGAAAATACTGAAAAGAATAATTATAAGTCTATAGCAGCAATGAAGATTGGGCATATTTATCGTTTTGGAGGGTATGGCGTTCCTTTAAATTATGGTTTAGCTCTTAAATGGCATAGAAAAGGCATTGAGTGGAATGATAATAAATTTTATCAAAAAAATTTAAAAGATCTACTCTTGATTATAAATGATATTGAAAATCAAGGGGATAAATATTATAATCAAAATGATTTCAGAAACGCAATAGAACAGTATAAGCAAATTTGTGATGAAAACGATAAGGTATTAATCAAACTCGGAAAATGCTACGACAAATTAGATTTACATTATACAAAAGCAATGGATGTATATAACAGAGCAGCAGAATTAGATAATGTAGAAGCTATGTATTTATATGGGAAAGATGCTCTATTTGGAGAATATGAAAAATCAGCCGTTAAATGGTTGACAAAAGCCGCGTCGTTAAATCATGCTCCTTCCCAATTTGAATTAAGTAAGTATTTACGTAGAAATGAAGACATAAAACAAGCAGATTATTGGCTCAATAAAGCAGTAGCATCAGGATATAAAGAAGCAAAAGAAGAGAAGAGTTTACAAGAAGCTATTACTCTTTTAGAAAATAAAGATGTTTTAAATAAATTCTTAGCCGAGAAGAAAAGAGATGAACTTGGAGAACGTTATAATATAGGATTAGCGTATAGTAAAGAAGGTAATTATGTAAAAGCGGTGGAAATATGTCTTCCAATAGCAGAAGAAGGATTGCCTGAAGCCCAAAACTTCATGGGAGTTGCCTATCATTATGGTCAAGGTGTTGCTCAAAACATCAATATGGCAATTCAATGGTATGATAAGGCAATAGCGCAAGGATATAAATTAGCCGAAACCAATAAAAATAAACTTTTATCGCCCCCTAAAACAGAAAAAAAAGCAAGCGGTTGGGATATTGCTGCAACTGTTCTGCAAGGTTTAGCAGATGGAGTAAACGCTTATAATCAAATTTCTCAAAGTCAAAGAACGCCAAAACAATCAAATATTTCAACACCTAATTCTTCTAATAACAACAATGCTTCGTGGGAAGTGCAAAATTGTAGTAATCAACAACAACTTTACAATAAAGATGCAGAGCAGGTAAAATATTGGATGACAAGTTATAAAGACCAATGGATTACTTATTACAGAGATAAAGCAGCAGGTAAAACCGGACCTCTTTATAACATAAATGTAACCGACCAATTTAAGAAAATACAACATTTTCAAAGTTCAATGAAATGTCATCGTAAAATATGCCCGTCCATACCCCAAAGTGAGCTGGAAACCATAACTCCAAAAGCTTATATCAAAAAACATTTCGGGTTGGATGTAGATTTTTAATAATAAAATGAAAAACTTAAATTTGGAATTGGATAAATTATATATAACAATAAGCGATAAAAAACCTGCCCATAACAAACAAATTGGCAATAGAGCCGGTGAAATGCTTCTATTGAACTTTTGTGCAAGGTTGAAAAGTAGTAATTCTATTCAACATTTGTGCTAAAAGTCGGCTCCATCGCCAATTTGCCGGACGTTACCGCCAAGTGTAGAAAAAAGACAGAGACAACGATAAATTGAAAAGTAAACCATTGTGAAAGGACAGAAAAACGAAATATTGACAAGAAAAGAGAGCCGACACTCAAGCCGACCCGATGTTTTTTATTTTTTGCCCACCGCACATTTTTTAAAACAATTGCCGACCCACATTGCACACATTGCCAAAGCCACACAAGCCAACGCCGAAACCAAAGCTTTGTCAAAGAGTGCAATTTTGCTGACACACATCTGAATTTTCAGCAGAAACTTGAGTTTTAACAAAATTTAAAAAAAGCCCCGTTTTCAGAGCCCACTTAATCACGCTTGCATTTCTTAATTTTACTTGCCCAGATAAATCGTTTCCCTGCCTAAGTTCAATAAATACGTTTTTAAGTCAATATATTTGTAAATAGGTGTGATCTCGAAGCTATATAGCGCTATAAAAATAGAATAAAAACATGATACGATCTTGGTTACACGAGATAGTGATTTATTTGTGTCCTATTATACATTACAGGAAAATTTAAACACAAATTGGGAAGCCACCAATAATTGAAAGTTATACTGAATTATTTATCTGTTCAGATACACAATAAATATTATAACTTACCGTTTTAAATCGTAAAGTCCAAAATTAAAATTTTTAAATAATTTTATCATGAATGCACAACACATGTTTTATCCACATCTTATTGTAAGTGACGTTCTTAAAATATCGAATGATATTTCAACTAACAATATTATAAATTACTCTTTAGTACCAAGTCAATTTATTTCAGATCTTATTGATCTTAAAGAAAATGGCGATTTTCTGGAAAGTTTTATTACAGTTGCACAAACGTATATAGACCAGAATACAGATTCCATATCAAAGAAAAGCAAATTATTGATGCTTTTTCCACAATATGATATTATTCTTGAGACATTAAGTAATAAAGACTCCGTATATTTTCTCAATCCAGATCCAAACATTTTCAATGCAATTGCCCACGAATCAAAATTTTGGGATAATTCAATAGCCGTTTTTATCTTAAATAAAAAGACACCTCTGGCTAATGACCTAACAAATTCTGTAAAAATAATAGGGCTGTTGAAAAAAATTCAAACAGGGCTACTTGATACCCCTGAGAAAATATTTAATTTTTGGGATAAGTCCTATCTGACCTATCCATCTGCCATTTTTCCATTGCCAAAAAAAGAGATTAAGATTCCTGAATTACCAGTATCTACTCCATCTGCAGCTTTAGATGACCTTCTTAAAAGTTTAAAATCTTTAAACACTTCGAGAAAAGAAATAATAAAAGCATTTAAATTTCAAAATCAAAAATTACAATATTCAAAAGCATCCAAAGAAAATTTTCAGAGTTTTTTAAAGCAAAGTATAAATGAAGACAAATTAAGAGATAACAATTTAAAAAACGATGTTATTATTGATTTAGATAAAGCATTTGAAGCCTATTCGAAAGAAGTTAATAGTGAAGAATTATTACCCGATTACTACAAACAATTATCCGCTGAGACCTTAGATGTGTTAAAGACTTTAGGTTTTTTAGGTGAAAATATAAATGTAGTTCATACCCTTTCAGCTATTGATTCACAAATTGCAGAGACAAGTTCGGGTATTTCACAATATGTAAAACCGGATCATTTGGTTTTAATAGGCACTACACTTATAGCCGTTAACAATTCCGTTTATGAAGATATCTTGTGTAGGCCTCAGGAAAGTCTGAGTCACTGCGAACTAATACAAAAACTTATTTCAGAAACCCCAAACAAAACTTACGTTCAGATTCTGGGTATGGGAAATTACAATATAATAAAACAAGAGTTGTTAAGATACGAAGCTACTGAAATTGCTGAAATAGAAAATGTCTTGTTAGGAGAATCAAAAGAAAAGACACATAGAAATCTGAAAATAAAAGAAGATAATTATTATATTGAGACTGAGACCACCGAAGAAACAGAAACAGATTTAAGAACTTCCGACAGATTTGAATTGTCAAAAGAAATTAATTCGATGGTTTCTCAATCAACCCAATTAGAAGCAGGGCTGTCGTTAAGTGCTGGTTATGGTCCTGTAAGCCTAACAGCAAATGTAGGATATGCAACATCCACATCCAACGCAGAAGCAACATCAACAGCAGTAAACAATGCAAAAGAAATAACCCAGAGAGCAACCCAGAGAATACAGGAAAGAGTGTTGGAGAAAAGATCTGTTACAAACATAAACGAAGTCGAAATTACAAACCTTCACAAAATCGATAATTCAACAGGAACTAACCACATAAATGGTTTTTATTACTGGATAGATAAAGTATATAAAAATCAGGTGTATAATCTGGGGAAGAGGCTTATGCTTGAATTCCTGATTCCGGAACCAGCAGCTTACCACATATACAGCAATGCCTTCTCAAAAAAAGAAGGCGTGACTCTGGAAAAACCTATTGATCCTAAAACATACTTAGGCATCGGCATTACAAATTCTCTTAAATCATTTAAGGATATAGACAGGAGTAATTACCATTTATGGGCAGCACTATATAACACTCAGGATATACCTATTCCTCCAGTTGAATTTGCTATTGTGTCAAAATCGTATGCATTAGACTATACCCCTGCAGGTAAAAACTGGTACGATAAAGAATTCAATGATTTGACTGTTCCAGTGGGGTACGAAGCAAAAATAGCCGAATTAAGGATTGCATTTTCGAGCGGAAGTGGTAGATATATCCAAGGATATATAGGCAGGCATTTTATAAATGCAACATCTAATGGCCATGCAAGGACAATTTCACTCAACAATGAAACAGATGTAGTGCCATTCTCGATAAGAGGTAATTTTGATGAATATGCTATTAACGTTGAAATAATTTGTCAGCTTTCGTCCAATGGATATGAAAAATGGCAAAAAGAAGCATATGGGGCTGTTATAAATGCCTACAATGCAATGAGATCTGATTATGAGAATCAGGTTGCCAGTCTCGAAGCATCATTCTCGATATCTGGGCAAAGTTCTTTAGTAAACAGGAAAACCGAGAAAACCGAGTTGAAAAGATGGGCAATTGAGTTACTTACACTACAACGTTTCGAAGGATTTAATGCAATGCATAGAGCAACTGATGGAACACCAGAAATAGATTTTAATGAAGCAATTAATGAAGGAACCTTTGTTAAGTTCTTTGAGCAGTCAATAGAATGGGAAAACATGACTTACTTATTTTATCCTTATTTTTGGGGTAAGAGAGAAAGATGGTCAACAATTCGCCAGCTAAGTGATACAGATTATTCTTTTTCAGAATTTTTAAAAGCGGGTTATGCAAGAGTTGTAGTTCCTGTTAATCCTAAATTTACAGAAGCAATTCTTCATTATTTAAATTCAGGTGAAATATGGATGGGTGAGGCTCTTCCTGCATTAGATGATGAATTATATTTATCAATTGTAGATGAGATTGCACAATCAGATAGTAATATTGATGGTATTCCTGTAGGAGCATCATGGGAAACCAGAATTCCTACAAATCTTGTTATGTTAACTGATGAAATTCCTAATGATTTACCTGGTAGTATTTAGAGTAAAAAAGTTATGGAAAAGACTTTGCCACAAATAACATTAATACGAACTTATTCGCAGGATTTTATCATGTCGAATATGTATTTTATTTCTAAAGTGCTCTTTAATACGAATAATGACAACACGAAAAAATGTATTTCTTTCTTATCATCCGGAGGATTCACGTATTACAATAAGCCTGATGAGAAAAAAACTCTATGTCCTATTGTCCTGAAAAACCGGAGCCAAATTCTGAAATATTTAAATGAATTTTTCATACAGAAAAATAAACAACTTCAAGAATCCATCACTAGTTATGAACAAAATGCAGGAATAGTGTTTTTCCCAATACATTATATGCAGCCAATATCTGTAACACCTGTGTATATTGTTTATAAATCACGTAAAATCCTGCAATCATGGGACATATTTTATAAAATAGAGATTTCTGCGTTTAAAAATGTTTCATCTGGTAAAACGGAACACTGTAATTTGTTAGATAGAGGCATAAGCATAACAATTAGTGCAAATGGTATCGTTTCCGGTGTAAAATACAATTTGCTTCCTTTTAGTCATATTAGCAAAGATGAAATGTATAAAGTTCATAATGAAATTGGCTTTTCCCCTCAAATTGTTTACTTATTAAACACAGATAATAATTTAATTTCTCCTTTTTATTTATCATTATCAGAGAGAAAATTAATTCCAGCATCAAAACAATCATTTATACTGCAAGAACAAATAACCGAAATTTTCAAAAACCCGATGGAGTTTAACGAGAACAGGGTTGTTGTATGGTTAGGAGACTCAATCAATAGTGAAGTGTCTGGTAATGATAATAATCTAAAATCTTTTAATATTCCTCCGCCTGGGGCTAAACTTATAAGGCTTAAACCTAAGTCGGAAGAAAGCCTGCTAACCCCATGCTTATATTGGTGGAATGGGCAATATCAATTTGGAGATTTCCCAGAGAAAGATTTAACAAATTCAAATGACTTTATATCGAAATATTCGGGTAAAACTTTTAATAATGATATTATTCACCTTTTAAAAAGAATATCCGCTTATATCAATGCGTGCAGTATTTATCAATCAGTGGAGAGCTTAAATTCTTTTAAGCTATTAATTAATTCGATAAAATCATTTTCATCTACTGTATTAAATGAAATACAAATTAAAAATGCTCATATAGCGTTATCTAATCTGTTTGCAATAGATGTAAACAATAAGCCAGACACTATTGCACGATTTACAGAATCTATCTTTTCTGTTTATAATCCCAAAATAAAGAACGTATATTGTTCAGATGAAATTTTAGTTCTCCCGTTAAGTCAAAGCTGGTTTAATTCTAATCCATATCTTAAAGAAAGATATAAATCGGTATGGGAGGTTAATCCTAGTCTTATTGGTAAATTTACTGGTAAATGTGGGGAAGGGGTCACCTACAAGGTTGAACCGGAATTTAGTGATATAAAAAATGAGCTATTACAATTAAAGGATTTTGTCAAAGCGAAAGGTATTGAGAATTGTCCAATAGTAAATTGGATAAATGGACTTACATCTGAATCTTTAAGTAATTATAAAACAATTATTTTTATTTCGGATGATAGTTGGACACTAGATGCTAATGTTCGATATGCAGACTCTGTTGCAATAGAAAATTCTTTCGGACCATATAAGTTACCACCTCTAATGTCTATATTAATTCACGAATTTACCGTAAATAGTGATTGTTTTTTGGATTTTATTTTAAAGTCTGATTACGGGAGTAGTGTACAAGAAGTAGATTCGCATATCTCTAAAGAACAAACAGAAGTTATTTGGGATAAAATTAATAATAAGAGTCTTAATATTAATGTAGCAGAAGAATATGAGATTGATAGAATTTTTCAGTGCCAACGAGCATATGCTACAATTTCTCTTGGAATAATCATTAATGCAATTAATCAAATGTGATATGAAAAATAATATTTATTTATTTTTATTAATCATAATATTATTTTCTTGTAACACAAGAAATGTTTCAAAGCTAAGTTACAGTAACGATAGTATAACACGATATGGCGATTCGGCAATAATTACTGATACAATATTTTTAGATGACAAGTCTGAAAATATAAAATATGACATGTTGGAACTTAACGAAGGGGAACTTAGGTGTTTTTATTTCTTACTTGTAAATAATACAGAATATCCTATAAGCATATCCCGGATAACGACTGGTGATGGAGGACTGTATTTTAAGAATTGCCAGTATTGGAATTTAAATTCTTACGAGTCCTCCTATGTTAGTTTTGAATTTAATTCAGAAAACAGGCGGGGAGGGTTTAATAAAAATTTGACGATATCTTACGTTATTGTTAAAAAAGATTCTGAGCCTGATTTTTATAAAGTTGTAAAACTAATTGGCACAATAAGATGAATTATTTATTTACTGTAGCGATTTGTAGTGCCGATAATCATATGCCTTAAGAATATACAAAAGAAACATGGAATAAAACAAATCTTTCAGGTATGAGTATTATTCGAAATAATCAAGATTTGGTTGACCATCTTTATCAGTCTCAAAGAGCTTATGCCAGTATTGCTTTAGCAGTCATTATATCTAAAACTAATAATTTATGAAGACACACTTAATTATTCTTGTTTATGCATTGGCATTACTCCCATTTTATTCATGTTTTAATACAGTTCAAATAAATAATAATGTATTCAAATCCGGGAAATTCAATAATAGTAGTTGTATTACTATAGACACACTTGTATTAGGCGAGTTTACGAAAGACACTGTTATAATAATGGACCCGATTCATGCAACCTCTGTCGAAGAAACAAAGGTTGTTCGTCAGGTATTTTATAATAATTCAGCAGACACTCTGGAGATACAGATCAAATCAAGCGGAGGTTGGACATATCCTGAATACAATAGGTTTGTCTTACCACAATCCTATTCTGTGAACTACTATTATTTTGACACAAAATATAGATACAAGGCTAATCAACAAGTAAGAACAGAATTTTATATTTTTTTAATAAATAAAAATTGCGATAAGGCAAATCAAAGATTAATTTCATTATCATTTAGTGTTTACTTCGGGTAAAAGAAGAAATGCATATTATTTTTTTTAATAAACTTGTAGTAGATAGAATCTTTAAATTGCAAAAAGGATTACTTTGTGCATTTAAATAGAATTCAACTTATTGTAATGAAAATGAAGAGCACAATGAAGATGCTTATTTTACACGAAATACTTTAATATTGGGTGAAATTGTAAATGATACGGTAATTAGAATGAAACCAGTTCAGGTTTCTTCTGATAATGATAAAAATAATATTGTTTCAGGTGTTCTATAGCAATACAGTATAAGTCTGATACATTTGCAAGCACATTGCCAAAGCCCCACGAGCCATCGCTCAAACCATAGCTTTGTCAAAGAGCTTGGAAAACAGTATTTAGTTTCTGGGGTATCAGCGAAAAAGAAAATAAACTTTTAGATTTTGCCGACCCACATTTGGCACATTGCCTTTTGCCCGACACACGAGCCAAAACTTCGCAAAAGTCAAAGAGCCAAACTTTCCGCCCACCCTTGACTTTTAGCTTTGCATTTTGAAATTAAATATACATAAAAAAAAGCCCCATTTCCAGAGCTTTTAAAAAAGTGTTACACATCATTACTTTACTTGACCAGATAAATCATTACCCGGTTTAAATTTCACCACTTTTTTTGCTTTTATTTGAATTTTTTCACCAGTTTGTGGGTTTCTTCCAGTACGTTCAGCAATATCGACAATTTTAGCCTGAATAATTCATAAACCTTTATTCTTGACCAAAATTACTAAAATTTTAGGCTATAGCATGTGTGATTATTTTTTATTTTTAAAAAAGGTAATCTGAATTTTTGGGTTTCTGATTCAATATCTACACAAAAAGATATAATTTCCCCATTCAATCTTTGGAATTTGGTTTGTTAACTTTGTATGTGTTTAATATTCAGCTTGTTAAAGAACGGACGAAAGGAAGTGTTTTGGTCATGTTCGTAATTGATTAAACATCAATAACATTTTTTCATAAAGCCATTTACTATAAAATTCTACTGGAAGTTCGATTAAAACTTTTGATTTTAAGATTTTAACATGAGTAGCAACTTTAATGATTTTCAACTGTATTGTTTTCATTGTTGCATTAACAAATGCTGTTCCTTTGAGAACTTCTTTCTGCAAGGTATGTATCAACACATAAGCGGCAGAGTGCATAAATAAGCGGAGCTGATTTGCAAAAAAACTACTGCAAGACATTCTATCAGAAAGCAAGTATGTTTTGTGATCTTTAATACGAAGTTCTGCAGCACCACGGGCACAGTAAGCATTTTCATACAAGACTTTTGCCCGAATACACCTTATGCTTGAGGCAATATAACGAACATTCGTACCCAAATTGGTTACCTCCACTTTTACAATTACCCGTTGATTCTGTTTCCATGTTCCGGCTTTGTATTCAAAAGAATGATACCTTTTCACAGGTTTACCTGTAGCTTTATATTCTCTTTCAGCACTGTCAATTGTAATTTGAGCGCATTTCTTCAATACAGAATTCCCTGCAATACCGGTTAAAAATTCAATATTTTTCTTGTTTAAACTCCAGTCCATAAATTCCTGAGAGCAAAAATGACTATCGCCTCTAAGCATTATGATCGTATCTGGCCAATGTTTTCGTAAATATTGGATTATTCTTTTTAGTATTGCAAACACATTCGCACTTTTGCTCCTGCGACCTGGTTTTAGAATAGTTGCAATTAGTTTTCCAGAGAGACCTTCGTAAATATGCAAAGGCATGTAACAATAATCGTCATAGTAAGAATTAAATAAACCCAATTCTTGTTGACCATATAATATTGCATCTGTATCATCACAGTCAAGAATTATTACTTCGGGTTGAACAAGATATGAAGCTATAAAGTTGTCTATAAAAACTTTGGCAATATTATACAATTCTTTTTTCGACAATTGATTTTCGAAACGGCTCATTGTAGGTTGACTTGCCAGCGCAGATTCTTGTTGAGCACATACTTTTAATACACCATCATTACGTAGTGTATTGCAATCATTAGCATCTTCGTATCCGGCTGCTATCTGCATAATTCTCTGACTAAGTAATGATTCTATACTATGATCAACGTAACTTTGATGACGTGTGTCTAATATGCAAGAGGCCATGTTTTTTATTAACCCTATTTGATTCTCTATTTCCCTCAGTAATAACAAGCCTCCATCATTAGATACCATTTCTCTATTAAAGCGAACTTCTACTTTCTTCTTGTTAAAATCTGATAAATTAAAAAGTGTTGTAATTTGATTTTTTTTAGATTTTTTAACATTTCTATCAATTATTTTTGTACTTTTGTTCATAGGGGTATTTTTTGGTTTTTTAGCACCTCTAAGATATTGAATATCAATGAGATAAACAATTTTTACCCCTATTTTATTTTATTTTTATGAATAATTCAGGTTAAAAGTGCCGAAACCTATAAGAGTAATACTTTCACCTGATTTTAAAGCTTCGCTTATTGCTCCTATGGTTAATTCTAATGCGTTTTTAGCTTCAGTTTTGCTAATGTTGCCTCTCTTAGCCATCCAAGTAACTAATTCTGGTTTGTTCATGCTCATAATTATTATTGTTTTAAAGTAAATAAATTCAGTTCGTTTTCAATTTGTTCTGAAATAAATAGAAAGCAAATATACGAACATTTTTAAGAAAAAGATTTTGAAAAAGTAAATATAACTAGCTTTGCAATAAGCCAACGCATTTGCAAGCACATTGCCAAAGCCACACGAGCCAACGCTTTGACCAAAGCTTTGTCAAAGAGCTTGCAAAGCCAACGCACTGAGAAAAATTGTTTTAAAAAATTTGCCGACACTTAAAAAAATAAAAAACGCCAACACACAAACCGACACAGACAAGAAAAGTAGTTTGTGACAATGACACGGAAACTGAATAACGACAATGGTTTACTAGCCTTGAAGAAAAGAACACCAGGCGGTAACAGCACCTATATGTAATGCGGCAATCGTGGGTACTTGGAAGGGCGTTACTCCTACTAAAACCCGCCAAGCCGATTTAGATTTGTGAAAAAGAATTATCTTTACGCTTGAAATTTAACTAAATAAAAAATTACGCTACGGCTTGGCTCATTACGAGTATGACAGGGAAATAGCTATTTCTGCCGCACTCCACATAGCTGCAACCGTCAGACTGTCTAAAAACCCTATCCCCCCAATT
>ENA-UOOK01005322-UOOK01005322.1-fermentation-metagenome-genome-assembly--contig:-NODE-5322-length-12985-cov-29.121500_pt1 | contig 12985 bp, 19 predicted proteins | sample MGYA00245777_ERZ724023 | MGnify/ENA primary metagenome ERZ724023 (study PRJEB28704, sample SAMN03018312) | fermentation metagenome | biome: anthropogenic terrestrial biome; feature: soil... | reverse complement strand
GGGATTACCTTTGAAGAATCTAATTTCTTTATTGAAGACTTCAAAAGAAGTGGTGCATTAGAAAGAACGGTTATGTTTGTTAACTTAGCTAATGACCCTGCAATTGAACGTATCGCAACCCCAAGAATGGCGATGACTGTTGCGGAATATTTAGCTTTTGAGTTAGATATGCATGTTCTTGTTATTATGACAGATATCACCAACTATGCTGAGGCTTTAAGAGAAGTATCCGCAGCTAGAAAAGAAGTGCCAGGACGAAGAGGTTATCCAGGTTATATGTATACTGACTTGGCATCCATCTATGAAAGAGCGGGAAGAATTAGAGGCAAAAAAGGTTCGATTACTCAAATTCCAATTCTTACCATGCCAGAAGATGATAAAACACATCCAATTCCAGACTTAACTGGTTATATTACAGAAGGACAAATTATTTTATCAAGAGAATTAAACTTAAGAGGGATTACGCCACCTATTGATGTATTACCATCCTTATCCAGATTGAAAGACAAGGGAATTGGTGAAGGTAGAACTAGAGAAGACCATGCGGATACAATGAATCAATTATTTTCAAGTTATGCAAGAGGTAAAGAAGCTAAAGAACTTTCTACCATCTTAGGTGAAAGTGCCTTATCAGACGTCGATAAAGTTTATGCAAAGCTTGCGACAGCCTTTGAAGAAAAATATATTAATCAAGGGTTTGATCATAACAGAAGTATTACAGAAACTTTAGAAATAGGCTGGGAATTACTGAGAATGTTACCAGCAAGTGAATTAAAGCGTGTAAGTGACAAGAATATTAAGAAATACTATTAATTAAAGAGGATTTTATGGCAACAAGACAAATTAACCCAACCAGAATGGAGTTAACAAAACTTAAAAACCAACTACAAATGACTTCAAGAGGCCATAAGTTGTTAAAAGATAAGCAAGATGAAATGATTCGAAGATTTATGATAATCATTGAAGAAGCCAAAGTTTTAAGAACTAGTGTAGATAGTGGTTTAAGTTTAACCATGCAACAATATAAGGCTGCCAGTGCTAGAACAAATTCACATGTCTTATATGAGGCCATGATGTTGCCAAGTAATGAGGTCAAGTTAAAGTTTTCTAAAAAAAATATTATGAGTGTACATGTCCCAACAATCAAGCTTGAGAATAGTGGCACTAAATCACTTACTTATAGCTTATCATCGACACCAGCCTCATTAGACAAAGCGATCTTAAAACTGGAAGAATTGTTACCTGATTTAATAAAATTAGCTGAAATCGATAAACAAATAAAAATGCTGGCTAGGGAAATTGAAAAGACTAGAAGAAGAGTCAACGCAATTGAACATATCATGATTCCTGAACTTGAAGCTAATATTAAAAAAATCATGATGAAATTAGACGATAATGAAAGATCGACTACCGTGAGAATGATGAAGTCTAAAGAAATTGTCACACAAAAGAGTCAGAAACAAAATGAATCTAATTAATAATTAAACTTATAATTGTTCAATTCATAATTAAACATCCTAACGGGATGTTTTTTTTATGTTATAATAGGATTAGTTTGAGGTGATACCATGATTAATCTACCAATCGGTGATTCCATTCAAATTTACGCATATAAACATGATGGTAATATTCATAGAATTTGGCGACAAGCAACACTTTTAGGCAAAGAAGAACATGTGGCAATATTTGCGAATATTAGAACTAGAGTGATTGAATCTAGTGGACGTAATTGGATGAGTAAAGAACCAGCAATAATTTTTTTCTATGATGATTTATTTTATAATGTGATTGCGATGTTAAAAGAGGATGGCATTTACTATTATTGTAATCTATCTAGTCCGGCAGCGTTTGATAGTGAAGGTTTAAAATATATCGATTATGATTTGGATGTAAGAGTTACACCTGATTATCAGTATAAAATTCTTGATCGAAACGAGTATGAAAAACATTCAGAGTATTATCATTATGATGAGAAACTAAAGCAGGTCTTAGAAGCAACTTTAAAAGATTTAATTAAGAAAATTAAGTCAAAACAAGCACCTTTTAATCACAACTACATCTTTGATATTTACGAACAACATAAGAACAAAATATAATGAAAAATGCGCCCTCAAGCGCATTTTCTTATATTTGAACTAAATAATCTTTTTCTGACTTTTCCTTGGAAGTTAAATGTTTAATAATTCGACAAGGATTACCGGCTGCAACCACGTTTGAAGGAATATCTTTCGTGACGACAGACCCAGAACCAATCACGACATTATCACCAATTGTAACACCAGGGTTGATTACGACGTTACCACCGATCCAAACATCATTCCCAATTTTAACTTCTTTACCGTACTCATATTTTTGACGTCTTAATTCCTTATCAAGTGGATGTTCAGCGGTATAGATTGCCACATTGGGTCCCAACATGACATCATCGCCAATCATAACCCTTGCGACATCTAAAATGACCAAGTTTGTGTTGGAATAAAATTCTTTACCAATAGAGGTATTAATTCCATAATCAAAGTATATTGGAGGTTCCATGTATGCTGAGTCATCACAATTGCCTAATAACTGTTTTAAAATGGCTGTTCTTTCAGCTTCAGTGATGGTTTTGTTATATTTTCGTACCAGTTCTTTACAGGTTAAAAAAATACGTCTTAATTCAGGGTCATTCGCGATATATAGTTCACCTTTTAACATTTTTTCTCTTTGTGTCATATTTTCACCAAAATGATTATATCATAGATTTGATTTAACATTAATAGATGAGAATTATAAATTAGTAAAAAAATGTGTTTAATTAATAATTTGTTGACAAACTGAAACGGGTGTCATACAATTTTAATGTAACAGAGTATTTTTTGGGAATAATGGGATTAAATCTCATTAAAATAAGGAGAAAAACATGAAAAAAAGAAGTATTGGTTTAATGATTGTCTTTACGATTATCACTATTGGGATTTATGCTATTTACTGGCTTGTAAAATTTCAAATGGAATTAAAGCAAGAAACGGGTGAAGGTTTTGGTGGATTAGCACATTTCTTGATGTTAATCTTTACATTTGGAATTTACGCTATTTATTGGCAATACGCTGCTGGTAAGAGACTCCATAAATTAGGCGCAGAAGATTATTCAGTCATTTATTTAGTACTAGCCTTTTTTGCCTCATTTGTAAATCCATTCTTGATGCAACATCAAGCAAACAAACTTTAATCAATGATTTTAAATTAACACTTCCAAAAGAAGTGTTTTTTTAATCTTAGAATAAAAAAAGTTTGACACAAATCGATCAAACTTTTAATTACATTTAGTCTAGAGTTATTATTTCTTTTTGGAAATTTGTTTGTTGTAAATCAATGATACGTTGATTAGAAGAACCTCGAAATAGTAAATTCAAGTTTTTAAGTTTATGAATGTAAGGTCCATCAATTAAATAGTCGGCTTCATGTAAAATCTCATTAATAATGAGACTGTTTTTAGATGTTAATAACTCATAAGTATACCCCGTATAGATAGTTACATTCAAATTATCTTGATGAGCCAACTTGCTTAAGATACTTGTATTCGATTCAATGATTAATTTTAAGGTAGGTAATTCAAGCAAAGATGTTTCTTATTCTGTTTATGTTTGGGGTTCATACCAGTACTGTGATATTCCAATGTATAGAGTTCAAACTAGTATCGCTAATTAAATATCATGTGTTTGTATTTAGAAATTAAAGCCCGCCAAGAATGCTCATTTACACCTTGGTAGGCTATTTTTATGCAAAAAAAGTTTCCTCAAACTTGATTAGTTATATTCACTATAACCTTTCTCAAATATTTGGAAACTATTTCATATTTTTTGGGAGTCTCTTTTTACCTTAACTGAAGTGGCTTTTTAGGGCTAAATAAAGTGAACCGCTATGAAATTGCCAAATCGCGAAAAAATAAAGTAAAATCGAGTAATGGTGGGTAAGTAATTGGTTACTACTCACAACACTCATATCCTATTTCTTTCAATAAATATCACTTTTCTCACTTATTATTTTACTTATTAACTTTTTTTGCAATAGCGATTAAATTGTCTTTTGTCAACACTTCATTATCATAGGCGTCAGACAACTCAAAAAATTGACCATCCTTCCAAACTAATGCGGTGTTAGAGTCACTAAACGTAAATTCAATTCCATCTATTTTTATAGTAGTAATAACTTGGTATGCACCTCTTTGCATTCTTATTACAACAGCACCATTATAGGTGCCATAATTATTAAGAATTGTAACGTCATCAAGCGTCATTTCTGTTTCGCCTTGAGCATGTATATGCGCTAAATAATCTTCTCTTATTTGGTCTTCTTGTGTATAACCGCAACCTATAAGAAACCCTAAACAAATACATAGAATGCATAAAAATAGTAATTGCCGTTTAATCATTACCATAACCTCCTAATATATACATGTAAGACAATTTACATGTTATTTTTTATTAATTCAAGTCATCTTATTCAACTTCAATATACAACGAAAAGATAAAAATAGCAAACAATTCTAAAATATGCAGAAGAAGCCCCGTAGTTGACAAATTAAGTTTCGTTATTCCCGTCTTTTGTGATTACACAAGAAATATTTTTGGGTTATGATCACACTAAAATCTCTATAATGGCTTAATAAATACAAGTTTTCTTTTTAAAAATGCCTGAAAACAGCTTTTTTTGAACGTTATCCACATTTAAAGATACATGAAGAATGATTAATTTTTGTTAATTTAAAGTTTTTCATTTTTTATTTTCTATCACCTTTGGTTTTATTTATCAATCCATACAAGAATATCGTTTCCACTTGAATACTCAAATGTGATTCTGGCGATAACGATCTTTCTTATCACACCCGGAGATCCAAAATTGTCTTTCATTCTTACAACTACTACACCATTATAAGTTCCATAATAAATTAAAACTTCAACATCATCAATTGTGACAATATCAAAATCATCTACCATGGGTTCAACGTGAGTTTTGAAAAATACTTGACGAATATTGTTTAATGTTTCCACGCTCAAAGTCTCTGGTTCTTTCGGTTTTGGAATAAAAGTCCCTATGACACCGCCAAGAGAACCATGATAATAAGCGATGCTCATCAAATCTTGTTCATTTAACAAACCCTTGTTATAAGTTTCCTGTAGACTTTCAAATCTTCCCATCTTAACCTCCTCGGACTTATTACACGCTGCTAACGAAAATAGCATTAACACTGCTATCATTAGCCCAATTAATTTTTTGATCATTTTGTAAAGCCCTCCTTATTACTTAATTTGTCTATATACTTTCTCTTTTTATCTTGCTTTTTCACCTTAACTATAGAATAAAATATTTTTTTTTGCAAATATTGATTATAAAAAGCACCAGGTTACACGGGTTTAAGATCCCGATGAGGGTGATTAAAAATATGAAGGTGAACAGTTAGGTCGACAAACCATTATCGAGCACGTTTTTGATTTTATGATAAGGCTCATTATCCATATACCTGATAAAGGTTTTTACATAATCAGATATCAAGGTTTTTATGCAAACTAATATCAAGTGCTACAGTAATGGTAAAGCGCATTTGAAATGTATTATCTGTAATTATGAAATCTTTCTAGATTCTTTTTGGTACATCAACAATTATGATGAAGATAAAGATAATTAATTTAGATGTCCTGTATGTGATAATAATAGTTTAAGTGTAATAGAAGATAATAATAAACTCAAAATATTTACTAGATGACAACGCAATCTAAGGTTAACCCTATTTAAAATGGTTATTTTGGCTGGGAAATGATATGAGTGAATCGCAAATAGTATTTCCTGATTAACAAAAAAAGCCCATAAAGGGCTAATTTCTGTGTATTTTTAATAGTTTTTACAACCAATATAAGATTATTTTGGAGCAGGCGAGGGGAATCGAACTTATCTCTCAATAATAAAAAATCCAGATTACATTAATAAGAACACCCAAAGTGGTGTTTTTTTGTTCTTTGAAAATTGAATAGGATTCTGATCTGCTGGTAATAAATGGAAGCACATTATCCAGCAGTAATGTGCTTCCCTTTGTTTTATTAGAAAAATAAAAAATAAAAAGAAAAAAGGAAGAAAAAAATGAAAAACACAATAGAAATACAAAATTTTAAAAATTGGTGCATGATCTGGAATAAAAAGCCTTATCAATATAGCACTCTAAAAGAATATTTATTTGAAACTAACAAATATAAAGAACCGATTAGTGAAATAAGAGGTGATATAAATGGCTAAAAAAGAAGTAGAACAAAAATCCGACATCGGATTAGTAGTATTCGAAGATGATAACTATAAAGAACTAAAAACCATAATTGATTTAGATGAAAACTATAATCGTATTACAAATAATATTAAATTACAAATCGGTAATATTTTCTCAAATTATTTACGAATCGGACAATATTTAATAGAAGCTAACAATTCAAAAATTTATGAACTCAAAGATTTTACTAGTGTAATTGAGTATGCTTCCGTTGAGTTTGATCTAGCAGAAACAACAACCAGGAATGTCATGGCTGTTGTAGAAAAGTATTGTGATGGATCAGCTTACAGCATAAAGTTAAAAGATGAATATAAAGACTTTAGTTATTCAGCATTAGTAGAAATGTTACCAGTTGAAAATATTGATCTTGAAATTTATAAACCTACTTTATCAGTAAAAAAGATTCGAGAAAAGAAAACTATAGCTTTAATCGATGAAAAGTTTAGCAAAATGTTTGATGAAAAAGGATTTATTTCAGAAGCAATAAAAATAATTGAGAATTATGATTACAATGAAAAACTTAACACAAAAGAGTTTTCACTTAAATACAAAATAATTAAAAACTTTTCTGAAAAACGATTTCAAATTGATTTTAATTTGATTAATGCAAAAACAAAAGATTCAATTGTTTTTCAAATGATGTATATTTATGGTCATTTAAAAATGGAAATTAATAAAAGATTTTATTTATATGAATATATTAATAACCTAGAAGACGTTAATAAATTTCTTGATAGAATGATTGAATTATTAATTTTAAAAAATATAGTAACACCTGAAAACATGACTAAAAAGGAATTTAAAGAAGAATTAAAAAAAGAAACTGTTAAAGAACGTCCTTTATATGATTCTTTAACCGATTTTTATAATCCTTATACATCGCATATTTTTTTGAAAATTATAGATAGATTTACTGATGGTTTTCAATCACCTTTATATTATCAAACAGGCAAAGATGATATTAAATTTTATTTAGAAGAAGAGATTTCTGATACTAATGAACCAGTTTTAGAAATAAAACTTTCCCCTAATCTATTAATGATAGAAGATATTAAAGTTATGAATGGTTTTGCTAACCAGGTAGAACTTGATTCTCTAAAAGAACAATTTAATACATTTATTCAATATTTTGCAACATTATTAAAGTTTGAAGAATCTGTTGAGGAAGATGAAGAAGATGAGGAACAAGATGATGAATAAAGAAAAAAGATTGTGGACTGAACAAGAACAAAATGAAGCTAGATCTAAATATTGGAATAGTTACATGAGAACATTTGGCTTTTGGGTATTCTTAATGATTCAATCATTATTAATAGGATTAGGAATCCCTTTTATATCAACTCTTACAGATCCAATATTAATTGTATTAGTTATTATAGCTATACTAATAATTGATTTTACAGTTCTTAATATTATGTATAAAGATCTTTACAAATTTATATATAAAAAGTGGATTAATGATCATCAATTTAATGAACATTTGGAGAATGAACAAGATGAAACCTATAAGTGAAATACTTGAGAAAATTATTGAAGAATTGAAGATTAAAGGTTTTAGAACATGAAATCTAAAAATGAAATATTTGATAAAAATGAATATGAAAAAAGTATCTCATATCCTATCGCAAATACACAAAAGCTAGATAGATTTTATTGGGGTGATAAAGATGAATTTGATAAGTTAGAAAAATATTATAAATCATCAATATCATATCTTAATAAGTCAATCGATAATCGTAACAGTTCAATTGACAATCAAAAAACTAATCCTAGTTTAGCTAAATATCAAAGAAGAAAGAGTGATTATTATCATTATCTCAATGTTGAAATTAGGAAACTAAAAAGACTATTAACCAACGAAGAAAAAGACAAAATCAAGAAGAAGTTTGGTTTGTAATTAATTAAAACAGAATGGGGCTTATGAAGTGGCTAATAATAAAAATAATAATAAAAAATCTCGAAAAGGTGCTGAAGGTAATATTTATGTAATTGATTACGAACATGTTGTTTCACCTAAAAATCGTGATTCATATAAAAAAACACATAAAAGTCCCAATAGACATGTGTTAGCTAAAAAACAGTTACCTAACAAAACTGTGGAGATTTCCCAATTATATACTTATGATAAAACGAATATTAAGCACGTTAATAAACTCAGTAGTAAAAAGGTAATAATGCTTGATGATTATAGTAATAAAAGAAAAAGAGATACAGTTGTTGATACTAGAACAATATCTCGAAGTAAAAAAGATGGTAAAAGATTTACAGCTAAGAAATCATCTCTAGGAACACCTACTGATAGATTGACAAAAAAAGATTGGAATAAAGTCAATTTGAAATAAAAAAAGGAGATTCCATCTACGTTTAGATATCGTAGTGGGTTATCTCCACTGAGATAAAACTCAGAATGAGAAACACATAAGTGTTCTCCGGTATATTTAATTTATCATTTTGAATTGAATATGTCAAGAGTTAAGAAAATAAGTTGAATTGAAATTACCATTTAACTAAAAAATATTAATAATCAATAGTCATCCGACTTAAAAGGAACTAAATGAAAGGAGACAATTTTCATGTCTAAAACAATATTAACTGGTGAAGTTGTAGAACAAACAGCTGTTCAACAATTAGGCACATGGATCGGTGAAAACCGTGTATTAACAGGTGTTATCGTTGCTTTAACAATTGTTGTTGTTTATATCGTTGTTAAAGAGTTTAAGAAAAGAAGACCATTTAGCAAAAAGAGATACAGATAATTAATCAAAAAAAGGCACTGATCGTATTGTAGGTTAAAATTATTATTTTGGAAAGGAGTTCAGTATGAGAACATTCAGAAAAAAGACTATTGCAAATAGTAATGATGTATTTATTTCACCTGGAGCTAAATATATTCAAGTTAGAAAGGTATTTTCAGTCCCAAAAAAAGATAAAAAGGGAAACCATATAGGCTTTGATACAGTTTATCGTGAAAAAATATATCCCAATACTAAAGCAAATAGAGAAAAAGCAGAATCTGTTGTAGGTAAGTTAAGGCAAGAAAAAAATGCTGTTAAATCATTACTGGAGAAATAGATTAAATGGCAAAGAAAAAAACAAAGGTTACATATGGTGAAACCTATGATCATTTTTTTGAAAAAGACATAGCAAAAAACGATCCAAAATTAAAACAGTTTTATACTAAAAAAACTAAATATCATCAAGCGAGAAAAGATAGGGCACTAGGTTTTAAAAAAGAAGATAAAAAAGAATTTTCAAAAGGTTATCTTGATGGATTGGATTATAGATATGAAAATTTTAAATACGATGATCATAAAGAATTAAATTATAAACTTAATTCAGCTAAAAGAAAAATTGGAAATCAGCCTAAAGGATCTATAGAAGAATCTTATTTAAAAGGTTATATTGCTTCAATGTATGATCAAAAGAAACAATTAACTAAAAAGGCTAATAAATAATTATGCCTGATACTATTAGAATTAATTATAACTCAATGACAGTTATTAATGCTTTAAAGTATTGTGAAAGAAATAACATTACGTCTAGTTTTGGCTTTCTTAAAAGGCTTACAAGACTAAATAATGACGATTTAAAAAATGGCATTCATATAAATTTAGCATTAGAATTCATTGAAGTTGAAAACAAAAAAAATAATATTTACAAACTAAAATAAAAAGAAAAGAGATAAATAAAATGAACGCACAAGAAACTAAACAAACTAAAAAAGAAGTAGTTAAAAAAGATTTTGAATTTATTAAATTATCAGAATTAACTGGTAAAGAACTTAAAGATCAAGGTTTTGAAATGGTTAAAGTAATTTTCAACAAGAAACCTACTAAAAATGATTATAGATACAGTGTTGAAATTGTTATTAACGATGATTTCTTAAAAGTCCAATTAAGACCAGGTGGCGAATATTTGACAGCTGATCGTTTTAATTTAATTACTTTACAACTTGATTTACCGATTAAAGATAGAATGAATCGACTCAATGAAAAATGGGTTATGACATTACCTGTAAGATTTATTAAAGGTAAATTTAAGAATGATACTGAATATAAATCATTAGAGATTTTATTTAAGCAATATTTATATGACACTCATTTTTTCACAAGTGATCAGAATAGAATTATTGACACATTAGAAGATAAGAAGAACGTTAAGATTAACTGGATTGAAAGACCAGAGAAGATTGACACAATCGAATTCGACTCAACATTTTCTTTTAATTAATAAAGGGTAATAGTAATGATGACTTTAATAACTTTTATATTAGCATTAATTTGTTTTTTCACTCTCCTGTTTTCAATTAAATATATATTAAAGTCATCTTACTACTTAATAAGGCATTCAGCGACGGTTTATGATTTATCAAAAAAAGGATTTCTAATTTCAATATCTGGATTAGTTAAAGTTGGTAAAACCACAATCTCTAAAGGGATATCACACGCATATGAAAGAGATATCCTCAACAAGTTACAAAACAAGCTTCATGAAACTAAAGTTTTGTTACAGAAAGTCAATTTCAACGATGTCGATAAATTTATTGATGATAGATTGACTGATTCATTAAATAATGCACTTAAAATAAATTTCAAAAGTCTAGCTGAAGAAGTTTTAGAAAAGTTTGAATTAAATGATTCTTTAATACATGATTTTATCAATATCAAAAGAATCATTATTGTTATTGAAGAATATGTTGAAGCATATTTTTATTTGTATTATAAATACAATTTTGTTTATTCCAACACAAAACATTATTCGAGGATAACTGGCAAATTTAACCAAGTTTACGATGTTAACAATCAACAAATATTTAACTCATATTTAAAAAAATCATTTGATCTGGATAGATATTCTGTCGAATTGATTGATGAAGCTTCAGATAATGATTCTGCTATGAAATGGCGTGAAATGGAAGATACTGGATCTAAAGAATATAGAAGAAAATATGCTCACATTTACAAAGAAACAAATCGATTAATTAGTATTAAACAAGATTCAAGTGATGAAGTAAAAAAATATAGGAATTTATATCATTCAAATTTTTATCTTGATCATAAACCTTTATTAAGAAATACTTTCTCTGCAGTTCGTAAAATTATTTTCAAATTCATTGATTTTAAGGTTTTTATATTCAACATTAAAGAATGGTTTAAATATAAATTAAAAAGAAAAAAGAACCATTTAGATAACGAAGCTTACGGTTATGATTATGAGAAAGAATATAACTATAATAAGTCGAATTATCAAAGAAAAATGGATACAAAAAAATATTATTATGAAATGTTTTTTAAAAGTTGTGGTTATTTAGTGTTTCAAGTTAAAGATTATTACAAAGAAGATGATATAGGTTCGAGATCATCAGATACGTTTGAAGAAACAATAATGTATTTTCCAGTAATTGAATGCTGGGGAACATTTGACCATACAGAGTTTTCTTACCTCTACGATGAATTACACGATGTATCAGAAAAACAACCTAAAACAGCAAACTATTATCTCCATGAAAACTATTTTGAAAGAAAAGAGGGTGATAATGATGGTGGAAGTGAACCTAACAAATTTAATTTTAATTAACGCCGTGATCATTCTAGCGATATTATTCATGGCGTGGTTTCTTATGATAAGAAAAGTTAACAGATATGTTAACGACCGGATTCGTAAAGATGAAATAATGATAAATGTCCATGCTGAAGCGTTAGAAAACAGACCTAATGACGAATAGATTTTTACAGTCTGATTTACGTGGGGGGGTGGGTAACACCCCCCTAACTCGTAAAAATGGTATTAAAAAACGAACGCTATGGGATTGGATTTCAGTTACAGTCGATTGGTTAGATATTAATGATGGTTATAATGGCGAAATTATAAAAACTCCAGAATTCATTGAATTATTAACAATTTTAGGTGGTGGAATATTAATGCCACTCACAAAAAGTTTTGGTCTTAATGGTTATAAAAATGGTTATGTTTATGGTGAACATACACAATTAAACTTTGGTGGCTTACATACAATGTCAAACGGTAAACATACGGTAAACATAGTTATGAGTGGTCAAGCTTGTAGAGAATTTGAAATGATTAATAATGGTTCATTTTATGAATTATTATCCTACTTTTATCGAAGTGGAACAACTTTCAACCGAATGGATTTAGCAATAGATGATTTCACAGGTGAAGAAGTTAATATATATGATCTTTCAGATTTTGTAAGAAAAGGTCATTATGTTTCACCATTGAGCAAATTTCAAATTATCGAGGGTGGTAAAAAAGTATCTGACAGTGATGAAAGAACATTATCGGATGGATTTTCAATCACGTTAGGAACAAAAGGAAGAACGCAGTTACAGATTTACGATAAACAGCTTGAAAGAAGAGCTAAAAACGAGAACGATTTAGATACTGATGTTTGGTTCAGATATGAAATGCGACTTTATAAAGAAAAAGCAGAACAAGCAGTATCTGAATACTTGTCAAGTATTAACAAGAATCAAGATATAGATTTCCTAAAATTCGCCTCGAGTATTCTAAAAGGATTATTTCAACCAAAAGTTGTTGAAAATAATTTAACAAATATAAGAATGACAAAAACATATGAACCTTATTTAAAATTTCTTGGTGAAGTTCAGACGATTGATTTAAAATCTAAACCTAATTATGAATCCACTATTGAACAAAAAGCAAAATGGT
>ENA-UOOK01005321-UOOK01005321.1-fermentation-metagenome-genome-assembly--contig:-NODE-5321-length-12986-cov-4.651458_pt1 | contig 12986 bp, 14 predicted proteins | sample MGYA00245777_ERZ724023 | MGnify/ENA primary metagenome ERZ724023 (study PRJEB28704, sample SAMN03018312) | fermentation metagenome | biome: anthropogenic terrestrial biome; feature: soil; material... | reverse complement strand
TGTAAAGATAACTCATCCTGATTCGATTTGCAAATTTATGAGTACTTTTGTTCCTATAGAATCGAATAAAGGGTAATCAGAGTTTTTTTAGAAACTTCCTTTTCGATATCACAAAATACATACCAGAGGTGTCCATCAAATGAACATGAGTCAGGAAGCATTCTGATCCCACTTTCGGATATGGATATTTATATGTAAGATTCATAAAATATCTTAATTATAGCCTTGTTTTTTGGTACTTACTCATATAATTCTGTATATTTGTTCCCGAAAGGTAACAAGTGCAATAGGATAATAATAAACAGTTTATGGAAAGGGATCGAAAAGCAACAGAGCAAAGATTGATAGATACTGTCGGAGAGATGATAGCAGAAGAAGGTTTCGAGAAGTTAGGTGTTAATGCTATTGCAAATCGGGCAGGTGTTTCTAAGATCTTGATCTATCGATATTTTAATTCTGTAAATGGATTGGTTTCAGCGTATATACAGCAAAATGATTTTTGGATAAATTTTCCTCAGAAATTGCCGGCGAAAGAAGAGATGCGGTCTTTCTTGAAAAAGATGTTTTATGAGTTTATTAATAAACTGAAAAGTTCTCCTGCACGAAAAAGACTATATCGTTGGGAACTTTCTGCGAGTAATCCGATGATTGATAATTTAAAAGCTCAGCGTGAAACGAATGGCTTGAATTTGATTAAGGAAATCTCTCATATTATGGGTTATCCTTTTAAAGAAGTTGCAGCAATAGCTTCTATTATTACTTCTTCAATAACCTATTTTGTAATGCTTGAAGAGTTTTGTCCTGTTTATAATGGTATAGAGTTAAACAGTCCCTCCGGATGGGAGCAGATCTATACTGGAATTGAAGAGATAATAGACCATGCTTTTTTGAATTAGATATATTTTTTTTCTTAGTTTTTTATTGTTAGTTTGATTGCGCTTTATATTGTTCCCGTTTAGTAACAAAACAGATAGGTATGAAAAAAATGAGTTTAAAACTGAGTTGTATGATACTCACGATTATTCTTTGTTCTTGTAACAAGAAATTGATTGAATACAAGTCAGGAGATGTGGAAGTTCACATAGAACAGGGGTCCGAATGGTTGCATGATTATCCTTTGTTTTTAGGAATAAAGAAGAAGAATCCACCGCAGATAGCCATTTGGATAGAAGACATGCAAGGACATTACTTGTCGACAATTTATGTCACTCATAAAATTGCGACACAATCCTGGCAGATGGCAAATGGAAATAGGAGAAAGTCGGCTTTGCCGGATTGGTGCTATTCCCGTGGTGTAAAATATGAAGATGGGCTTTACCTGCCTACAAAGAATCATCCGTTTGTCGACGGTATATCCGGGGCAACTCCTCGAGGGAGTTTTTCAGTGAAACTTAGTCCTACAGGTTCTCTAAGGCAGTTTGTAGTGAAAATAGAATTAAACCAATCTACAGATTTCAATGATAGTTATCCCAAATCTGCGAAACCGGGTGATGCCAATTATTCCGGAGGTGAGGGTGGCAGTGGACAACCGGCTGTTGTCTACGCAGCTGATATTGATTTGTCTTCAGGAAAGACTACCTATGATGCTACTTTGATTGGTCACAGTAGCCCTGATGGAAGTTCCGGAAAGATATACAGTGATGTATCCGGCCTGACTACGGCTTTGCATATTGTAAAACGAATAACAATCAGCATAAGATGAAGAAAAGATTAATACTAATGTGTATGATGGCGGCTGTCATATCTCTTGCAGCTCAAGCACAGGAAGAGAAACGCCTGTCATTAATAACTTCTGTCGGTACAGGATTGGATATCAGTACTCCCGCGAAAACACCTATAAACTTTCATGTTATAGGATTGTACGGTATCAACAGTCATTTTTATGCCGGAGTAGGTACGGGAATTTCCTCTTATGAGAAGGCACTGATACCTGTATTTACGGAAGTAAGGTATTTCTTTACAAAGCCGAAGACATTTATGCCTTTTGCCGAATGTAATATAGGATATAGCTTTGCTCCTGACAAGCATGCAAATGGCGGATTCTATCTGAATCCAAGTATTGGTATGCAATATAAACAAAGGTTCTTCGTCTCATTGGGTTATGAATGGCAGAAACTGGAAAGGTTGAAATCATATAAAGATCAATTTGTTGCAACTGAGTTTGCTGAAAAATTGCATCATACTGTCATCTCAATGAATTTTGGTTATAAGTTTGATCTTCATTGATCATATTGCAAACCGATAGGTATTATCCGATGAAGCCATTGTCTCAATCTCCCGGAATATCATCATCGGTAGTAATTTTCCAACAAAAAAGGCAGTCATAGGGCTGCCTTTTTTATATTGTCTGTGATCAGATTATTTTGCCATAAGAATACCCTTGTATCGTGTGTCTTAAAGGTGATACTCTATATAATCAATTGTTTTCCCGATACTTTTTTGGAGTAGTACCTGTCAGTCGTTTGAAGAATTTGCTGAAAAAACTATAATTAGGAAAATGCAGTTGGTCTGCTATCTGGGTTATTTGTTTGTCACTATGCTTCAACAGTACTTTAATTTCCGTTATTGCCGCACGGTCTATCCATTCTTTTGCGGTAATCCCACTTACATTTCTGATGATAGATCCCAGGTATCTCTGTGACAGACACATTTTATCAGCATAATAGTCAAGCTGGCGCTCTATACCATTGGAACGATTCACTAAATAAATGAATTTGTTAAAAGTATCCCTCTCTCGAGATTTCGTCCGGTCTTCACTCTTATTATATTTGACAAACAGATAATTATAATAATGGATCAAGGCACTTATCATATCTCCAACCAATTCTTGATCGCTGTTTAATAAGGTTGCTACACTCCATAACATTGCCAGCAAATTCTTGAATATGGTTATCTCTTCTTCTGAAGGTATCAGATGTACATCATACATATCAAATGTCATCAATGAAGGAACATTACCATGCAAAGATATATTTAGTAAATCATTTGGAATAGTAAAACCTTCAAGGTCAAAATCATCTGAATAATGATTTATCTGCATAATGCTCTCACTACTTATATACATTAACATGCCTTTTTTGATATGACAGGGTATAAGGTTGATGATGACATCGGCTTCGCCCGATTTGATGTATCCCATACGCATATCTTCAAATCGCAAAGGTATATTACTTTCAAATACTTTCTTTATCCCTTGTACAGCATTCAGTGTCACTAAAAAACCACTGCCTACAAAAGGTTTTGAATCAGAAGGGCCAGCTTTTTCTTCTATCATCTTACGAAATCGGGAGAAAGTAATCCGTTTGAGTTGTTCTTTTTCCATCTTGATCTAATATAATATGACACAAAGATAATAAATAATGCTTATATTATGCTGTTAGAGTATTGCTATCGTACGAAAAGAACATTTTTTATTCTCAAAAGATAACAGGCAGATATACTTTTTGTCCTAAATTTGCAACATAACTCATATTTGAATAAGATGAAGCGACAAGTATTTATATTATTGTTTGTTGCAATTGCTACAAACGGTTTCGCAAAATTGACGATCGATCAATGTCACCAGTTGGCACATGACAATTATCCAGCAATTAAGAAATATAATCTCATAGAACAGAGTTGTAATTTCACGGTCAGTAACGCCATCAAGGGTTATCTGCCGAATATAAAAGTAAGTACTGGTGTGGATGCTTTCACCGACATTATCAGTTTGCCATCACAACTCCAATCCGCTACCGGAAATATGAAAAATGATGTAGCAGATGTAAATGTGCAAGTTAATCAGACCCTGTATGATGGCGGGGCCATCCAAGCCAGGAAACATGTATCACAAGCTCAGGCCGATGTGGATAAGAACAGGCTTGATGTTACAATGTATACTATCAATGATCGCATTGACCAACTCTTTTTCGGTATTCTCACAATGGATGAACAGATCAAACAGAATCAGATACTTCAGAGTGATCTTTCCCTGAATCTGAAGACAATAGAGAATATGATAAAAGGTGGCTTGGCGAATCAGACCGATGCAGATATTATCAAAGTTGAACAGATCAAAGACCGGCAAGCAGAAAAAAGTCTGCGCATATCCCGGCAAACCTACTTATATATGTTAGGGACATTCATAGGCCGGAAGTTGGATGATTCTACGACTTTAGAAATACCGGAACAAAAAGACTGCCAACTTCCATTGCAGTCAAAGAGACCGGAATTGGAACTTTATAGTGCACAAGATCGTTTGCTCAATGTTCAGAAAGAATCCGTCAATGCACAGATCAGACCCAGGCTCAGCGCTTTTGGATTAGGAATGTATCACAGTCAAGTCTCAAGCCTGATGAAAAATCATATTTTTGCAGCAGGGATAACCTTAAGTTGGAATCTGTCCGCACTTTACACCCATAAGAATGATTTACGTAATATAGAAATACAACGACAAGAAGTCGCGAACAATAGAGAGACATTCCTGTTTGATACCAATCTGCAAAGTCAGAATGTGAACGGTAAGATAAAAGATCTGCAACAGCAAATAGAACAGGATAAACAGATTATAGCCCTAAGGGAAGGAATCTACGGTAAATCGATAAAGAAAGTGGAGAATGGTACTGAGACTACAAATGAGATGGTAAGGGATATCAATGCTGTAAATCAGGCCCGGCAGCAAAAAGCTGTTCATGAGATTCTGTTATTACAAGAAATATATCAATTAAAGAACATTAATAACGATTAAGATGAATACAACAAAAATATTGATTCTGGCAATAGTTGTAACACTGGCAGGTTGTAGCAAAAAAGATAAAGAGTACGATGCTACGGGCACTTTTGAAGCAACAGAAATAACTGTCTCTGCGGAACAAAGCGGTCAACTGTTGCGATTCAACGTGGATGAAGGCAGTCAACTGATGAAGAATCAGCAGGTAGGCCTTATTGACACGGTCCAGTTAGCTTTGAAAGCACTCCAACTGGGTGCCACTATGCAGTCGATTGCAAACCAGCGTCCGGATGTCCAGACCCAGATAGCAGTAACACGCCAGCAACTGATTAAAGCGGAGCAGGAACAAGACAGATTTGCAAAACTTGTAAAAAGCGGAGCTGCAAACAGCAAGCAACTTGATGATGCGACGTCTTCTGTCAGAGTTTTAAAGCGCCAGTTAGCTGCTCAAATTTCATCACTAAGCAATAACACCAGAGCTCTTAACTCTCAGATCAGTGCCACGGATATACAGAAATATCAGGTATTAGACCAACTCATGAAGTGTCATATCGTATCTCCTATCAATGGTACAGTATTGGAGAAATATACTGAGCCGGGTGAGTTTGCAACAGTCGGTAAACCGCTCTTTAAGATAGCAGATATAAAACACATGTTCCTTCGGGCATATATTACCTCACAGCAGTTGGGAAAAGTTAAGATCGGGCAGAAAGTCAAGGTGATGGCAGACTATGGAAACCAGAAGCGCAGGACATACGAAGGCACGGTAACCTGGATATCTGAGTCTTCTGAGTTTACTCCGAAAACCATTCTGACGGATGACGAACGGGCTGACCTGGTATATGCAGTGAAAATAGCGGTGGTCAATGACGGATATATTAAGATAGGCATGTATGGCGAAATAAAATTATGAGATGAATGCAATTGAAGTAAAGGGTATATCCAAAAGTTACGGCAATAGGGTAGCGTTACAAAATGTATCGTTTGACGTCGAAGAAGGAGAAGTCTTTGGGCTTATAGGCCCTGATGGAGCCGGGAAAACTACCTTGTTCCGTATGATGACCACACTGCTTCTTCCTGATTCAGGTATCATTAGTATAGATGGAATGGATGTCGTCAAAGATATGAAAAAGATACGGCAATGTGTGGGATATATGCCCGGGACATTCTCTCTATACCAAGATCTTACCGTCGAAGAAAATCTTAAATTCTTTGCAGATCTCTTTGATACTACGGTTGAAGAGGGATATGATACCATCAAGTCCATCTATTCACAGATAGAACCCTTCAAGAATCGTAGGGCCGGAGCACTTTCGGGAGGGATGAAACAGAAACTGGCCCTTTCCTGTGCACTCATTCACCAGCCTCGTGTTCTTTTCCTTGACGAACCTACAACCGGTGTTGATCCTGTCTCCCGTAAAGAATTATGGCAGATGCTCTCTACCTTGAAGGAACGCAATATAACCATTGTAGCTGCAACTCCTTATCTGGATGAGATACGCCGTTGTGACAGGGCTGCATTTATTGACCAGGGGCATATCCGGGGGATAGACAATCCCGATAATATACTGACAGAATTTTCTGAGATATTGAATCCGCCACATCTGAAAAAGGATGAAGGAAAAGAACTCGATGATAATGGGCATGATGATGTCATCAAAGTAGAGCATCTCGTAAAAGCATTCGGCACATTCCGTGCTGTTGACGACATCTCTTTTTCCGTACATCGAGGAGAGATATTCGGGTTTCTGGGGGCTAACGGCGCAGGGAAGACCACGGCGATGCACATGCTGACAGGCCTGAACCAACCGACAACCGGGCACGGTACTGTCGCAGGGTTTGATATTTCAACCCAATACGAACAGATAAAACGTCATATCGGATATATGAGCCAGAAGTTTTCTCTTTATGAGGATTTAACGGTAGCCCAGAATATCAGATTATTTGGCGGAATCTATGGAATGAAGAAAAAGGAGATTTCCAGAAAGACAGATATCATACTCCGTGACTTGGGATTAGCCGACAGCAAAGATACCGTCGTAAGCTCCCTCCCTCTGGGTTGGAAACAGAAGTTGGCTTTTTCCATCAGTATCTTTCACGAACCGGAAGTGGTCTTCCTGGATGAACCGACTGGAGGCGTTGACCCTGCCACAAGACGTCAGTTCTGGCAATTGATCTATGATGCAGCCCACCGTGGCATTACCGTTTTTGTAACTACCCACTATATGGATGAGGCCGAATATTGTGATCGCATCTCCATTATGGTAGATGGCCAGATACGTGCCTTGGACACCCCCGAAGGATTAAAACAGAAGTTCCACTTTCAAGATATGGACCAGGTATTCACTTTTCTTGCCCGACAAGCTAAGAGAGGAGATTAAAACAGAAAAAATGAAACAATTTATCTCTTTCATCAAAAAAGAAACGAAGCATATCTTACGTGACCACAGAACCATGCTGATTCTCTTCGGTATGCCTGTGGTGATGATGGTTCTTTTCGGATTTGCCATCAGCACGGATGTGAAGAATGTCAATCTCATTGTCGTAACATCAGAAATGGACAATCAGACGCAAAAGATACTTGACAGAATCAATGCGTCAGAATATTTCACAATCAAATACTGTGTGAAGACTACAGATGAAGCTCAACAACTTATGCGTGAAAACAAGGCAAACATGGCTATTGTTTTTAATAGCAAGTTTGCTGACAGGCTCTATGATGGCAGTGCAAAGGTGCAGTTGATTACTGATAATACTGATCCCAACATGGCAGAACTGGAAAATGCGTATATTCAGCAAATTATCACAAACGTTAAACCACCTACTGTCACGCGCCTGCTATACAATCCGCAGATGAAAAGTTCTTATAATTTCGTACCCGGCATTATGGGCATGCTGCTGATGATCATCTGTGCGATGATGACTTCCGTAAGCATCGTCAAAGAAAAGGAACGCGGGACGATGGAAGTGATATTGGTATCCCCTGTACGGCCCATTATCATTATCATAGCTAAAGCTGTACCGTATATGATTTTATCCCTGATCATCCTGATCTGTATCCTTCTTATTTCAAAATACATATTATTAGTACCCATAGCAGGCAGCATTACAGCTATCTTCGGTGTCTCTCTGTTGTATATCTTGTTAGCTTTGTCACTGGGACTTTTTATCAGTGTTATTGCCGAGACTCAGGTTGCAGCATTGCTCATCTCAGGAATGATTTTGTTAATACCAAGTATTATGCTCTCAGGAATGATCTATCCCATAGAGAGTATGCCGCATATCTTACAATATCTTGCCGACATCGTTCCGGCACGATGGTACATCGCTGCTATCCGTAAACTCATGATCATGGGAGTCGGAATCGATATGATATATAAAGAGTTGGCCGTACTTACTGTGATGACCGTAATACTGCTGACGATAGCACTCCGAAAATTTAAAACAAGACTGGAATGATACTGACTTATCTCATACAAAAGGAATTTATACAAATCGGTCATAATAAGTTTTTACCGAAGATGATCCTGCTTTTCCCTGTCATCACCATGTGCGTGATTCCATGGGTTACAAATATGGAAGTAAAGAACATCTATATATCTATCGTAGACAATGACCATTCCACACTCTCCCAACATCTGGTTGACCGCATCGAAGCTTCACATTACTTCAAATTCGGAGGAATAGTGCCAACCTACTCAGAAGGACTCAAAAAAATAGAAAAAAGTGATGCTGATATCATTGCCGTCATCCCCAATCACTATGAACGTGATCTGATCAATGGAAAATCACCGCAAGTCTTTATTGCTGCCAATGCAGTAAATGGAACCAAGGGTGGTATCGGATCAGGGTATCTGTCTAATATCGTTCTTCAGAATATCAGTGAATACCAGATGTCCACGGTCCGGTCTCCCATCTCTACAGTGGATCTGTTCAATCCGCATAAAGATTACAAACTCTATATGATACCCGCATTAATGGCTATACTCATTGTTCTTATATGTGGGTTTATGCCGGCGTTGAACATTGTAGGCGAAAAAGAAGCCGGTACTATCGAACAGATCAATGTCACCCCTGTAAGCAAATGGTCGTTTATCCTTGCCAAACTGATTCCTTACTGGATCATCGCAATGTTTGTCATGACGGTCTGTTTCCTTCTATCCTGGTTGGTTTATGATATAACACCTGCCGGCAACATTGCACTTCTTTATCTGTTGGCCATGCTGCTTTCACTCATATTCAGTGGTTTGGGGCTTATCGTATCCAATTATAGTGATGCCATGCAGCAAGCCATGTTTGTTATGTGGTTTATCATGGTATGTATGATCCTACTAAGTGGTATGTTTACTCCTGTAAATAGTATGCCGGATTGGGCACAATACCTTACTCTTCTCAATCCTATGAGATATTTTATCGATGCCATGCGAAATGTCTTTGTCCGTGGAGGAGGGCTTTCCAGCATTTATCTGCAAACAGGAGTTTTGTCTTGCTTTGCGGTAATAATGGATTTATGGGCTGTAGTAAGTTATAGGAAGAACAAATAATATACTTTCTTATGAAAATGCTCTGTAAGATCTGCCTGTATTAACGGATATGATCCAGATCGTTGTATCGTATTCCTAAAAACAATATGACAGAGCGATAAAGATAGAGTTTGTTTTGTCATATTTGTCATACCCATAGATACGTTGACCTTGATAGAACATGTTGTTCCGGCAATAGGAAATATTGTAGTTGGAGACACTCCAGCCCAAAGAGACAAGTACTTGCTCGAAACGAGCTGATAGCGAATAGCGTATACGCCAGAAAGTCCATTTGCCATTATGGTTTCTCATGGTCATCCCTTTATAGACTGCCCGTCCATAGTCATCCGGTCCTTTGGAAGTGCTGAAATACACGGCATCGTTACGAGGGAAAGAAAATACCATTCCAGGATCACAGCGAAATAGGATACCCCAGTCGTGGTCATGGTTCATCCACAACGTAGGAGTGCGGAAGGACAACATGGGATGCAGGTTAAGTTTTACGATTCTATCGGGATCATATTCATTATCATCCGAACTGGCTTCTACGAGAGGGCGGTTCCCATGATCGTCGTCAACCTCAAGTCCGAATCCCACTCCGGCATAGCGCAAGGCATACCACGCATAATCCACCTCGTATGCTTCACTGTTTTCTTCGCTAACATTCAAGCCGATCTGGAAAGTTACCATTTGCTGTGGCAGAGGGTCCGGTTTCGCTCTTTCCGCCCGTTCAAGAGAGTCCAGATTTATTGCATAGATACCTGAAGACAACAAGGTCAGGAAGATAATCAATATCAGTTTTCGATTCATCATATTCTGATTATATCTGGTTTTGATAGGCTTTCAATATCTCGTCTCCATTCTTCAGATAGAAAACCAGTTTCTGATTGCCTTCATAGACAATATCATCAAACGGATTGATTCTCCATTCTGTGAGGCCTTCCCTTACTTCTTCTATCAGAGTATTCCTGAAAGCTTTCGACATTTCGGCGAGTTCGACCACGATGGCATTGTTGCCGGTATCGGCTTCCATGCTGATGATTCTTCCGGAACCACCTTCTCCATTAACTAACTCCCGGATACCATGGGCGATCTGCTGGTAGATGGTCTCTATATCTAAATGATTCATTGTCTCCTTGGTTTGCCTTACAAAGGTAATGATTTTCGGTTAAAAGATAAGTCGTGTGAATGATATTTCCCTTCTTTTGTGTAAAAAAGAAGTAATTTTTCGGAATACAAACGGATTCTCTCTTAGGCCGGTAAAAGCCCAGAAACTGGTTGACGCATAACCTTTCTTATGGTAGTTGCCACTGATGGCATTCATCCATGTATCGGTTTGTATTCCTACATTTGTTACTTTGTTGAAATTCTTGGATGTATTCAGGTTGATATTCCAAGTGAAGTTTTTAGTACGGATGGGAGAGAAACCTACAGTGAATTCATAACCACTGTTACGCATGTTGCCGTCGTTGACAGGCATGCTTTCTATACCATATTCACGTGGTACATCAATAGTGGTAATCAAGTCAGTACCCAGTTTGATATAATAGTCGAGAGAGAATCGGATCTTGTTGTTGAATATTCCCATATCCAAACCATAGTTCTGAGAAAAAGTCTTTTCCCAACGCAGGTCATCGTATGGCAGATTACTGATCTGTAACAGGTAATCGCCTGTACGCTGGTCAATGAGTGATGAGATAGCTCCGGTGGAGGAGGCCATCTTTACAATGAGTGAAGGACTATAAGTGGATGACATGTTCCGCTGGTATCCCCAACTGGAGCGGAAGGATGCATTGTGAGTGCATGTACTTTGTTAAATACATGGTCATACTGGATAGAATTACGCAAGTTCCAGTTTATTTTGTTGGTGTTTTCCTCATTCAGTTCACCACCTTGTGGGAGTTTACTGCTTTTGTATAGCCATGAAGTAGGGAGAGCGGTATCATAATCATAGCCACGGATATTGGCGATATACGCAGTACGCTCGCTGGCCCAGGTCTGTCCTCTCATACTTGAAGCACTCATGCTGAGGAGAGTATTCCATTTGATGTCGTTGCTAATATCGTAGTAGGCGTTGACAGAAGAGTTGATATCTACAGTCTTGTTCGTGTTACCTGTCTGGTTACGCTCATTGATGGCATTGAAGAGGTAGCCGCATAGTTGCCTGTTGTACTTCTGTTCTGGTAGTAAAAAAGAGAGCCATCATCATTATAGCCAGGAATGGCACGGTTGGTAGAGGAGGCGTAGGTGTAAGGATTAAACTCTCCGAATCCATTGGTCTCTGAATAATTGGCAGAGAGGTCTGCAGATACGTGGAACTTAGATGAGAAATCCATGTTGAGTCCGATATGGGAGCCGTAGTTGGTCATGTCGTTCCCGATGGCTGTACCATTGTTTTTGCTATAATTGAGAGAGGCATAATAGCGGGCTTTTTCAGAACCTCCTGAGAAGCTTACGGTATGATTGGTGCTGACAGGGTTGCGGTAAAGGAGTTTGAACCAGTCCGTATTGTTCGTTTCCAGTTTGGCTACTTCTGCCTCAAATTCTGTAGCGGAAATTTTGCCAAACAGATAATCATTGAGAGCTCCTGCGTAACCGATGTTATTATTGGTCCAGTTGGCAGACAGACCCCGGTCAAAGATTTCCTTGCTGACAGCCACGCGTTCTTTTGAGTTCATCATTTCAAGAGAATTGTAGGATACGCGTTGGCCGACGTTGAGGCCACCGCTATAGCTGACAGACAGACTGCCTACTTTACCTCGTTTGGTATTGATGACGATGACACCGTTAGCGGCGCGCACGCCATAGATATTGTAGAAGCATCTTTCAGTATCGTGATCCGATCAATGTCCATTGGGTTCAACCAAGAGATGGAGTTACCAACGAAGTTGCGGATATATTCGAAGTTATCGGAAGTAATGCCACCCTGGGCATCAAGTTCAGATGTCGAGAAAGGCAGCGGAGTTTCCTGAATGACCCCATCGACTACCCAGATTGGTTCCTGTGATCCCATCAGGGTTGAAGTTCCACGCACACGTGTTCTTTGGCTTACGCCTACCATACCGCTGCGATTGGTGATACTTAAACCTGCAAGTCTGCCTTGCAAGGCTTGTTCTAATGAATTGAAACCTGTGATGTCCAGATCTTTAGCTGATATTTGTGCTACGCTGCCTGCTACGCGACTCTTGTTGAAATCCTGATAGCCCGTGACTACAACTTCATTGATGTCAGTGGCAGATTTCATGACAATGTTCTTGAACAAATCGGCATTACCAGCCTTGATGAAATCGTGATGCTTGTGCATGCTTACGAAAGAGTATTCGATCTCACAACCCTGATTAGGGATATTGATGGCAAAATTACCGTTTTTATTAGCCACAGTGAAGATTTTAGTACCGTGTATTTGCACTTGTGCACCAGGCAACGGCTCACCGTCTTCGTCAGTTATCGTACCTGTCATCCTTCGTGTGTTGTCTTGATTCATCCGGCTTCTGATGGATACTACGCCATTGTTGATGCGATAATTGTAGCCTAGGTTATCCAATACTTTTTCCAGTACTGTGTTGACAGGTTCGTTCTGGACATTAACTGTCACGTGTGGAGCATTACGCTGCTCTTCGGTAGTCATGATAAAGTTGTAACCTGTCTGGTGTTGGATAATCTGGAAGAAGCTGTTGATGGGAGCGTTTTTCAGATTCATGGATACTTTTTTTGTTGTCGTCTGTGCCCATGCGCCCCCTTGACCGGGTACAATA
>ENA-UOOK01005318-UOOK01005318.1-fermentation-metagenome-genome-assembly--contig:-NODE-5318-length-12991-cov-5.564085_pt1 | contig 12991 bp, 9 predicted proteins | sample MGYA00245777_ERZ724023 | MGnify/ENA primary metagenome ERZ724023 (study PRJEB28704, sample SAMN03018312) | fermentation metagenome | biome: anthropogenic terrestrial biome; feature: soil; material... | reverse complement strand
AGGAGCAACGGTTTGAACTTCCTTATGAGATCGATGGGATTGTGGTTAAACTGAATTCACTCACGCTCCAAGCAGAGATGGGCTTTACTGCCAAGGCGCCACGCGCTAAGATCGCTTATAAATTCCCGGCTGAAGAGGTTGAGACCAGAGTCCGGGATATCCTGGTAAATGTGGGGCGGACAGGCGCTTTAACGCCATTGGCGGTCTTGGATCCGGTGCGGGTAGCCGGTTCAACCGTGAGCAGAGCGACGCTTCATAATGAAGATTATATTAAAGAGAAAGATATCCGCATTGGTGATCCGGTTATCCTCCGGAAAGCCGGTGATGTGATTCCGGAAGTGGTAAGGGTAGTAAGAGAGAAAAGAACCGGGGAGGAAAGGGAGTTTCTGATGCCTAGTTTTTGTCCGGTGTGTGGCGCTTCGGTGTACCGGGAACCGGATCAGGCGGTAACCAGGTGTTTGGGTTCTTCCTGTCCTGCCCAGTTAAGAGAGTTGATTATTCATTTTGCTTCGCGAGAAGCCATGAATATTGAAGGGCTGGGACCTTCGATTATCAATTTGTTGCTGGAGAAAGGTTTAATTAGTGATCCTGCGGATCTGTATAATTTAAAATATGAGGATCTTTTAGGGTTGGAGAGATTTGGGGAAAAATCCGCCCGCAATCTATTAGCAGCCATTGAGCGGAGTAAAGATACCCCGCTTCCGCGTCTGCTTTTTGCCTTAGGTATTAGGAATGTCGGAGCAGAAGTAGCGAGAAGACTGGCTGGATGTTTCCTTAGTATGGATCGGATTTTTAAGGCTTCGAAGGAAGAATTGTTAACCGTGCCTGAAATAGGTGAGGTAATTGCCGAGAGTGTGCTCCATTATGCCGGCGAGGAACGAAATAGAAGTTTACTGGAGAAGTTGCGTCAAGCCGGGCTCAAATTTTCGATGGAAGACGCGGTTAAGGAAGCTCAGCCGTTAGCCGGACAGACTTTTGTGCTGACGGGGAGCCTTTCTACGCTCACGCGGAGCTCGGCGGAAGAAGAACTACGTAAGTTGGGAGCTAAAACCGGTTCCGCAGTCAGCCGGAATACTAACTATGTGGTGGTGGGAGCGGACCCTGGTTCTAAGTATCAGAAAGCTTTAGAATTAGGGATTAAGATCCTATCGGAAGAGGAATTAATCAATTTACTTGAGCAAGCCGGAGGATCGAGGATCAGTGAATGACCGGAGTGACCGGTGACAAGCCACGGGAAGGAGTGATCAGGAGATGAGTCTTACTGAGCAACAAGTAAAAGCGCTCTCTTTTCAAGCGCGTTTACAACTAACAGCAGAAGAGATTGTCTCTTTTACCGCCCAACTTAATAAGATCCTGCAATATGTCGCGATCATCCAGGAGGTATCAGTAGACGACCTGGAACCAACTATTTATGGAGTTTCGCTCACTAATATTTGGCGGGAAGATCGGGTGCGTCTTTCTTTAGAACGCGAAGCAGTGTTAGCTAATGCTCCGGAGCAAGAAAATTTTTGCTTTAAGGTTCCGAAGATTTTGGAAGAGGATTAGCTTCTTAGTTTGCGGGAGGAGGATGAAGAGTGGACGTAGCGAGGATGAATCTTTTCGATTTGCGAAGAGTTTTGGATGCCGGGGAGATATCGGCGGTGGAACTAACTAGTTTATTTCTTGACCGTATCACCCAACTCAACCCGGAGTTAAATGCGTTTATTACTGTTACCGGAGAGGAAGCGTTACATTCCGCTAAAGAGGCTGATACCCGGTTAGCTTCAGGAGAAGGGATTACTCCTTTAACTGGTATTCCCATTGCGGTCAAAGATAATATTTGTACCCAGGGGGTAAGAACCACTTGCGGTTCTAAGTTATTAGAAAATTATTTTCCCGCTTATGATGCGACTGTTATTACTAAGCTGAAAAAGGCAGGCGCCGTTCTCATTGGCAAAACCAATCTGGATGAATTTGCGATGGGGTCTTCAACAGAAGATTCCGGTTATGGATTAACCCTTAATCCTTGGGATCGGCAACGAGTTGCCGGTGGTTCGAGTGGAGGATCGGCTGCGGCGGTAGCGGCTGGGATGGCGCCGTTGGCTTTGGGTTCTGATACTGGAGGTTCGATTCGTCAACCTTCAGCTTTTTGTGGTATTTTGGGTTTAAAACCTACTTATGGAAGAGTGTCCCGTTTGGGCTTGGTTCCGTATGCCCCCTCCCTGGACCAGATTGGGTCGATGGCCAGGAGAGTAAGAGACCTGATCATTCTTGACCACTATATTTCTACTTACGATCCGTTAGACTCAACTTCTTTACCGGAACCACCGCCTGAGATAGGAGATTTTCCCAGAAAGCTTCCGGGGTTAAGGATAGGATTACCTAAGGAATACTTTGAGGAAGACTTAAAGCCACAAATTAAAGAGAGAGTGCATACTGTGGCTCAGGTCTTAGAGAAGGAAGGATGTGTTCTGGTAGAGCTTTCCCTTCCCTCTCTGCAGTATGCGGTTGCGACCTATTACATCCTTGCTTGGGCGGAAGCCAGTTCAAGTATGGCAAGATATGATGGGGTTAGGTACGGATACCGTGCGACCGGGGAACAGGATGTGCTCAACATGATGATGGAAACTAGAAAACAGGGTTTTGGCGCGGAAGTGAAACGCCGAATACTGATGGGGACGTGCTTTTTGACAGAAGGGTATTACGAAGATTACTATCGAAAAGCGCAAAAAATAAGGGCCCTGATTAAGAAGGATTTTGAAATGGCCTTTACCAAGTGTGATTTGCTCTTAACGCCTACTACTACAGTCACAGCTTTTAAAATTGGCGAGAACTTTACTGATTCTCTGATCCTAACTCCGACGGAAAGGTGCACGGTGGCAGCTAATTTAACCGGAATTCCCGGTCTCTCTTTTCCTTGTGGATTGATTGAGGGCTTACCGGTTGGGGCTCAGCTAATGGCGCCTGCCGGCCAAGAGGGGATTTTATTTCAAGTGGCTTCCTTTTGCGAAAGTGTTGGTGTGATGCCTGAAAAGGAGGCTATCAATGGCTTATGAGATTGTAATCGGACTCGAGGTTCATGTTGAGCTAAAAACCGAATCCAAGTTATGTTGCGGTTGCTCTACAAAATTTAATGCTGAAGTAAACACCTTGGTCTGCCCGGTTTGTCTCGGCCTTCCTGGGGCATTGCCGGTTCTTAATAAAAAGGCTGTTGAGTTAAGTATTATAACCGGACTGGCTTTAAACTGCGAGATCGCTGAGCACTGTCAATTTGACCGGAAGCAATATTTTTATCCGGATCTCCCCAAGGGCTATCAGCTTACCCAATTTTACCATCCGATTGGCCGAGAGGGATGGTTGGAAGTTAACTTGGCGGGTAAGAATCGGAAGATCGGAATTCCCCGTATTCACCTTGAAGAGGAAGCCGGACGTTCTTACCATGCTGGGAAGGGAATTATCGATGCGGAGTACTCATTGTTAGATTATAATCGGAGTAGTATTCCTTTATTGGAGATTGTGACAGCGCCGGAATTACATTCACCTCAGGAAGCTAAGAAATTTATGGAATGCCTTAAAACTACCCTTGAATATATTGATGTTTCTGATTGTAAAATGGCAGAAGGGTCGTTGCGTTGTGATGCCAATATTTCTGTTCGCCACCGGGGAGATTTGCAGTTAGGAAAAAGAGTGGAGATCAAAAATATGAATTCTTTCCGTGCGCTAGAGGCAGCCTTGGAAGATGAGGCGAAACGGCAAGTTAGTCTCTTGCAACAGGGGACCCCTTTGCAACGTGAGGAATCAAGAGCGTGGGTTGAGGAGAAGGGGAGGACATTATTTATGCGCTTTAAGGAGGAACCTCACGAGTATAGATACTTTCCTGATCCGGATCTCCTACCGATCGAGATTGCTGATCACTGGATTCAAGATCTCCGTTCCCAACTACCAGAATTACCGCAGATTAAACGCCAACGCTATCTCCGGGAGTATGAGCTTCCGGCGTATGATGGGGAATTACTTAGCAGTTCGAAACAGATGGCGGACTTTTTTGAATTGGCTGTTCAAGCGTACGATGGAGAGCCCAAAAAGGTTAGCAATTGGATTTTAGGCGAGCTAGCCAGGTTAATTAATTTAGAAAAAATAGAGTTTGGGCAGGTGAAAGTTACTCCAGGCGCTCTTGCTCAGCTGTTGACGCTCCTGGATCAGAAAGTAATTAACGGTAAAATAGCGAAAATGGTTTTTGAAGAAACGTTCTATACCGGAAAGAAACCAGAGGCTATTGTGGCAGAGAAAGATCTAGAACAGGTAAGCGACCCCAAGGTCATCAAAGAGATTGTGGCGCGGACCATAGCGGCGCATCCCTTACCTGTCCGCGACTACTTGCGTGGGAAAAAGAAAGCCCTAGGGTTTTTGGTGGGTCAGGTGATGGCGGAGACCAAAGGGAAAGCCAACCCAGAAATGGTAAGAGATTTACTTGATGAGGAATTATCTTTCCTTTCGCGCTCTTAACACAGAGATTAAGCTAAATTTAGTGTCAAGAAAGAGTGCAAAAAACTTAGCTAAATCCTGAAGGTGGGAAAGATGAGATCGGAATAAAAGATGTTTTATATAATTTTTATACAGTTCATAAGATTAATAGTAAGCGAAAAAAACAACTCCGCTTCTACTATAGTTAACTCAATTGTTACAAAATGTTTTATGAATAAATGAAATACAAAAAGGGTATATTTTGGCACAATTTATCTATAAATATTCATATAGTAAGCTGGTAGAGGTTTTGGGTTTAAGGCGGATTAAAATCTATAAATCAGCTAAATAATGAAAGATACAGGTTTAAAAGAAGATATTCTTTGAAAGAAGTATTGATCATAACTATAAATTTACTAATAATTATCCATATTTTTCTATGAATGATCTTTAAATAAATATAAAGGATTTTGGCGATCAATATAAAATCTATATAGAGATATATGGAGGTAGTAAAAAACATGTTAATGATGGCGGAAAAAAATAAAGAAGAATTGGCATCTTTTCCGAGTGAAGGGTTGAACCACGTTCTTGCTAGCGATGAATTACTTAAGATCGAAGATCTTCATACCTATTTTACTACGGAACAAGGTCTGGTTAAAGCTGTAAATGGAGTCTCTTTCGATCTTCGCCAATGTCAAGTTTTAGGAGTAGTAGGCGAAAGCGGATGTGGGAAAAGCATGACCGCGCTTTCTGTTATGCAGCTATTGCCCTTGCCGAAAGGAAAAATTCACTCCGGAAAAATATTATATAACCGGGGTGAAAAAGGGGTACTGGATATTGCCCGGCAAGATCCAAGGGGCGCCGTAATGCGTAGTATCCGGGGCAATGAGATTGCTATGATCTTCCAGGAACCGATGACTTCCTTAAACCCAGTGATTACTGTTGGTGAGCAAATAATGGAAGTTGTGCAACTGCATAGGAAGGTTTCAAAGAATGAAGCGTTGGAGATTGCAGTGGATATGATTGCTAAAGTCGGCATTCCTAATCCGGGAGAAAGAGTCAAAGAATATCCCCATCACCTCAGTGGTGGAATGCGGCAAAGAGCGATGATTGCTATGGCCTTGTCCTGTAACCCGCGTTTATTAATTGCGGATGAACCAACCACTGCCCTTGATGTGACCATCCAAGCTCAGATTCTTGATTTGATGCGGAGGCTGCAGACTGAATATCAGATGGCGATTATGCTCATTACTCATAATTTGGGTGTGGTTACTAAAATGTGCGACGAGGTAGTGGTTATGTATTTGGGGAAAGTGGTAGAGAGAGGCACGGTTCGTCAGATTCTCAAAGAGTCCTTACATCCTTACACGATCGGTCTTGTGAGATCAATTCCGGTAATCGGCGCGCGAACAGGACGCCGGTTAACCCCAATTCAGGGCTCTGTTCCTAACCCATTCGATGCTTTGCCAGGGTGTCCATTCCAGGAACGCTGCGAACGTAGGATGAGTAAATGTAAGGAAGAACCTCCGCTGGTGATGGAGAATGGACATCAGGTGAGGTGTTGGCTTTATGACAAGTAATGAGATTAATCAAAAAGACCGGGTGTTGCTGGAAGTAAGTGAATTATACAAATACTATCCAATTCAAAGAGGGGTCTTAAGAGCAACGGTGGGGCACGTCAGGGCCGTTGATGGGGTGAGTTTTCAGGTAAGAGCCGGAGAAACGCTAGGTCTGGTCGGAGAAAGTGGTTGTGGGAAGACTACGACCGGACGGTGTATAATTCAGTTGGAAAAACCGACCGGTGGTCGTATTTTTTTCAACAAAGACGGAGAAAAAGTTACGGTTAATCAGAATTCAATCAAAACATTACGCCGTGACATGCAGTTTATTTTTCAAGATCCATATTCTTCATTAAATCCGCGGATGACGGTGGAACGGATTGTCTCCGAACCATTGGTTACCCATGGGTTGAAGAATAAGACGGAGATTAAAGATCGAGTGCTCCAGCTTCTTGAGGCGGTGGGCTTATCAGCTGACCATCTCTCCAGATTCCCCCATGAATTTAGTGGAGGTCAACGGCAAAGAGTTGGCATTGCCAGAGCGCTGGCCCTCAATCCCAAATTGGTAATCTGCGATGAACCGGTTTCCGCCTTGGATGTTTCTGTCCAAGCGCAGGTGATTAACCTCCTACAGGATTTGCAGGAGGAGTTAGGGCTTACCTATCTTTTTGTCGCCCACGATCTGAGTGTGGTGTACCATATCTGTAACCGCGTAGCTGTGATGTACCTGGGTCGAATTGTGGAAATCACTGATGTGGATGAGCTTTTTGCCAATCCGAAACATCCCTATACCGAGGCGCTCTTCTCCGCTATTCCCATTCCCGACCCCGATAATCAACTGGAACAGATCATTCTTGAGGGGGATGTTCCCAGTCCTTCTAATCCACCAAAAGGATGTAATTTTCATCCGCGCTGTCGTTATGCGCAGCCCATATGTAGTCAAGAACAACCGGTTTTGTCTGCGATTAAAGGGAACAATGATCATCAGGTGGCCTGCCACTTTGCGGAAGAACTTACTTTAAGAGGGGTTGACATTTCTTAAATATATAATGTTCTTTAACCTATTGGGCTGGGCCCTATTTAAGGGGGTGAGAAACGAGCAACAATTCTTGCCTTTTAAAAACCATTTTTATTAAAGTTGGAGGTGTTTATCGTTATGAAATCCAAAGTATGGTTATGGATAGTAATTGCGGTGGTTGTAATTGGCGCCGGGGTTTTAGTCTTGAATAAGAAACCGGCGGAAGTGGCCAAAACTACGGAAGTGGCCGGTTTTAATCCGGATATTTTTGTTTACGCCGGATCAGGTGACGCCGAGACGCTCGAACCGTCCAGAGCTTATGATACGGCCAGTTCTGAGATTATTTACCAGTGCTATGATAATCTGGTGGCGTATAAACCGGGCAGTCTCAGCGAATTTATCCCGATGTTAGCTACCGAGGTGCCGTCGGTGGAGAACGGTTTAATTTCTAAAGACGGTCGAACTTATACCATTCCAATCCGGAAAGGCGTTAAGTTCCATAACGGCGCGGAACTGACCCCGGAAGACGTGGAGTATTCTTTTGAACGTAATATGCTGGCCGATCCGGTTGGCGGTCCGGTGTGGATGTTAATCGAGCCTTTGCTGGGTGCGTCCACCATTGAGGATTACGCTTGCGAACTGGCGGGTGTGGATGATTTCTCGAAAGTTAATGCAGCCAATCTGCTGAAAACTGCGCAAGCAGTTATGAAGGCTGTAGAGGTTAAGGGTGATAACGTAGTTTTCCACTTAGCCCAACCCTATCCGCCGTTCCTTTCGATTTTAGCCCGGAACAGCAGCTGGACAGTTATTCTTAACAAACAATGGATGATTGAACAGGGAGATTGGGACGGAAAAGCGGAAACCTGGACCCAGTGGCATAATCTTGATACCGAAAAACAGACCCTCTTTGAGCAAGCGATGGGTACCGGCCCTTATAAGTTGGTGGAATGGGATCGAAGCAATAGTAAGCATACTTTAGAAGCGTTTGCCGACTATTGGCAGGGGCCGGCGGCAATTAAGACGGTGATTATTAATAACAGTGTGACCGAGTTTAACACCAGGAAACTGATGCTGCAGAAAGGTGAAGCCGACGCCATCTATGTGCCGGTGGAAAACTCTCCGCAGATTGAGGGGATGAGCGGGGTAAATTTACTCCGCGGTTTACCGCGTCTCAGCAATGTTTGCGCCATATTTAACCAGAATATCAACGCGACTGACAACGAGTTTGTTGGTAGCGGTAAACTCGACGGGAATGGTATTCCTGCGGATTTCTTCTCTGATCTGAATATCAGAAAGGCTTTCAGCTATGCCTTTGATTATGAGGCGTTTATTAAAGAGGTTGTGCTGGGCGAGGCTTCTGTTCCTTATGGAGTAATCCCGGCTGGGCTTAATGGTTTCTTTGATGAAAAAGGATTCCGTTATAGTTATGACCCGGAAAAAGCTGAAGAATACTTTAAGAAGGCCTTTAATGGCGAGGTCTGGGAGAAAGGATTTAAAGTCTCGTTAATCTGGAATATCCCGAACACGACCAGAAAGACTGCTTGTGAAATCTTAGCGGCGGGGATTGAAGCGATTAATCCCAAGTTTAAAGTAGAAGTTCAAGGAATGGAATGGGCGACCATGCTACCGCGAAGAAGGGAAGGCCGTTTACCCATGGTCTTTATTGGCTGGCTGGCTGACTACGCGGATCCTCATAACTTTGTCTATCCATACTTGCATAGTAAAGGGGATCTGATCACCTTTACCGGAGAGAATGGTCGAGCTTTAGCGGCCAAAGAGTTTGATCCCTTAGTTAATGCCGGGATCAATGAGCTCAATCCCGAGAAGCGGGTGGAGATCTATACTAAACTGCAGAAAAAATCCCTTGAGCTTGCTCCCCATCTGATGCTGTATGATTCCTGTGACCGGGTGGCGATGAAGGATTATGTCAAAGGTTATGTCTTTGATCCGATTTGTCCGGCCCAGTATGATTTCTATGCTCTTTCTAAGACGAAGGAGTAAGTGAAAACCTAAATTCTGATGATTCAGGAGCGGGGTTCTCCCCTGCTCCTGAATCTTTCGGAGTAACTTTAAATCGGTAGGTGTATTAGATGCTCTCTTATATCTTGCGACGATTGCTCTTCTTGCCGGTGGTGCTCTTTGGTATTACTATTCTTATTTTTATGTTAATCAGCACACTGGGACCTTGGACGAGGGTGGCGACTTTTGTCCCCTCCCCTGATGCGGAGCGACATGTGGATTTGGAAGCGATGATTAAAAAGTACCATCTGGATGATCCTCCGGTCAAAATGTATTTACGGTGGGTCAACAATCTCTTACATGGTAATTTGGGTTGGTCGCAATCCAGTCATATGACAGTGACGGAAGCTATTAGGCGTCGTTTTCCGGCAACGCTGGAACTGACTCTTTTTTCAGTAATTCCGGTGATTATCGGTGGAATTATTCTGGGAGTAATTTCTGCCGTCCATCATAATAAACCTATTGACCACACGACGCGGATCATGGCGATCGCCTTGTGGTCTCTCCCCGACTTTGTTCTGGGCCTGGCTGTGTTAATGGTGGGGTTTGGAGTGCTGGGCTGGTTTCCGCCTGGTCGTCTTAGTTCATGGGCCCAACTGGAAGTCCTTAAGGAGTCGTTTTGCTCTTTTACCGGGATGTATACCCTTGATGCCCTGCTTAATCTGAGGTTAGATATTTTTTGGGATGCTTTACGTCATATTATTGCTCCTGTGATCACCCTTTCTTGCCTGTGGTGGGCTTTTATGCTGAGAATTACCCGCTCCAGCATGCTGGATGTTTTAAACCAGGATTATGTTCGTACGGCTCGCGCCAAAGGGTTAGCCGAAGCTGTGGTTATTAAAAAACATGCGCTAAGTAATGCTCTCATCCCCGTGACGACGGTGGCCGGCAATATGTTACTGGGTTTAATGGGCGGAGTGGTGATTGTCGAAACAGTTTTTAATTATTCCGGATTAGGTCTGTTAACATCCACGGCGGCAACGCGGTTAGATGTTCCTTGTGTAGTCGGAGTGGCGATCTTTTACGCTACCATCTTAGTACTGGTTAATTTGGTGGTGGATGTCTTATATTCGATCATCGATCCCAGAGTACGATTGGAGTAGATACAAATGGAGATATTCAGACGATTAGTTAAGAACCGCATTTCTCTTTTCGGCCTAATCTTATTAGTATTATTTGTCTTGATTGCCATTGCCGCACCCTGGCTTGCTCCACCCAAAGAAGGGAGCGATCCCTATCGGATACCGCGGAGGGGATGGACACTGGAACCGACTCCTCCATCTGCGAAGTACCCTTTAGGATTAACCCAGGGACAGTATGACATCTATTATGGGATCGTTTGGGGGACGAGAACAGCCTTTCGTGTGGGGATCATTGTCATTAGTTTCCGCGCGTTAATTGGGATTATTCTTGGTTCGATCTCTGCCTATTACGGAGGAATACTGGATGAAGTTCTGATGCGTTTTACTGATATCTTTATGAGTTTCCCTTATTTAATTGGAGTGGTGGTTTTTGTCGCTATTTTTGGACCGGGGTTGAACAATGTGATGATTCCATTGATTGCATTAGGTTGGATGCCTTATGCCCGGATGATTCGTGGTAATATCCTGGCAATTAAGCAAGAAGAGTACGTTTTGGCGGCCAGAGCCATCGGAGCTAGCGATTTTAAAATTATAACCCGTCATATTCTTCCCAATACTATTTTTCCCGTGTTGATCCAGGCCTCGATGCAGATTGGTTCAATTGTGATTAGTGTCTCCGGTTTAAGTTTTCTGGGATTAGGCGCGCCCGAGGGGTATGCGGACTGGGGACAGATGCTTAGCTTTGCTCGGAATTGGATGTTGGGCGAGCAAGGAAATGTTCTTAAATATTGGTTTACGGTGATCTATCCCGGACTGGCAATGGTGCTTTTTGTCTTATCATGGAACCTGATCGGCGATGCCTTTAGAGATATTATGGACCCGAGAATTCAAGCTTAACGTGAATTTGAGAAAGATGAAAATAACCGTCCTTTGTAAGAGAAGGACGGTTTTTTGATCGTAAGTTAAAATTAGATAAAAATTTATTGAACAAATATATGTCTTGAGAGAAGGATAAATTGCATTAATTGAGAATTATATAGAGACATACATTATATTCAGTGTGACGTTGATTTATATAAAAAAGGAGGAGACTAACGAAAGTGAAGAAAAAAACCTTAGTTTTAATTTTGGTGGCTGTCTTGGTAGTAGCCATTGGTTTGTATTATGTCTTTGAAACCAAATCGGTGCTTGCTCCCAAGAAAGATGTGTTGGTTTGGGGCACTCTTACTGATATCGAGACCTTAAACCCGATTCTGTCGGAAGCTTCAGCTGAAACAATAATGATGAATGGAATTTTCTCTACTCTGATTAAGGTAAATGGAGATCTGGAGTTTGAACCGGATCTCTTGGAGGAACTTCCGGAGATTAGTGAAGATGGGTTGGAATACACCTTTAAACTTCGGAAAGGCGTGAAATTCCATGATGGAGTAGAACTGACCGCTGAGGATGTGGAGTTTCTTTATGAGATGAAAATGGCTCCCGGTAACATTGTTCCTTCCCGAAGCATGTGGGAGAAAATTGACAAGTTTGAGATCATTGATGACTACAATTTTAAAATCACCTTAAAAGAATTAGATGTTACTTGGCTTGAGTCTTGGGCATACTCGGAGTGCATGATCCCGCCCAAACATATTTTGGAGAAGGAGTTCATTGCGAATGGCAATGCTCTAACCAAAGGCGGAGATTTCTCTCGCAACCCGGTGGGTTCGGGACCTTATAAGTTTGCGGAATGGAAATCTAACGAGTATGTTAAGTTAGAAAAGTTCGATGGCTATTACCGTAAAGGATTGCCCAAGATCAAAACGATAGTTTATAAAATTGTTCCTGATACCAATGCGATGCTTGCTCAGTTTAAGAGCGGAGAGATTGATATTTACAACGGCGCTCAGGCTAACCAGTACAAGGAATTATTAGCGATGAAGGAATCCGGGCAGAAGATTGAGGTTCATAAATACCCGGCTTTTATCTATATGCACGCTGACTTTAATATGAGAAACCCAATTTTTGCGGACAAACGGGTCCGACAGGCGCTCTGTTATGCTTTCCCCAAAGAGCAGTTTATGGAGACAGTTCTTGACGGGGTTGGTTCCTGGGCTGATACCAGTATTGCTCCCAGCAGCTGGGCGCATAAACCGGATCTTAAAAGATATGATTATGACGTAGAAAAAGCTAAACAACTGTTGGATGAGGCCGGATGGAAGTCAGGCGCCGATGGGGTACGGGTTAAAGATGGGAAGAAACTGGCCTTTTCCATTAGCACCAATAGTGGAAATAAGATTCGTGAGAAATTCAATGAAATCTGTAAGCAAGAATGGGATTCCATTGGCTGTCAGGTAACCATCCAGAACTACGAGGCCGCTACCCTCTTTGGTGATATTCTGGATAATGTTAAGTTTGATATTATTGTCTTTGGTTGGATCTCTGGTTTCGATCCGGACTGTAAGACTCTCTTCCATTCTGGCCAAATTGTCGATCCGGCTACCGGCGCTACCGGCCAGAACTACGTGGCGTATAACAATCCCAGGATGGATGAGCTCTTGGATGCTGGCTTAAAAGAGCCTGATCTGGAGAAACGTAAAGAGATCTATTATGAAATTCAGGATATTTTAGCTGAAGATGTGCCTTATCTCTTTGTTTATTTCTATAACGAAATAGCTGCTGTCCCGGCTAATCTTGGAAACTTCAAACCCAATCCTACCCAAGCTACTAATAGTTGGAATATGTTTGAATGGGAATGGAAATAGGATAGTTTTTAAGCCAACGGGGGATAGATTCCTCTATCCCCCGTTTTTTGATTTAAGCTTTTTGCGTGGTATCCTTTTAAAAAGGTCCCAATACAATATATAGTGTTTGACTGGTATTAGGCT
>ENA-UOOK01005317-UOOK01005317.1-fermentation-metagenome-genome-assembly--contig:-NODE-5317-length-12992-cov-7.158460_pt1 | contig 12992 bp, 8 predicted proteins | sample MGYA00245777_ERZ724023 | MGnify/ENA primary metagenome ERZ724023 (study PRJEB28704, sample SAMN03018312) | fermentation metagenome | biome: anthropogenic terrestrial biome; feature: soil; material... | reverse complement strand
GTGAGCGAAACGGTACCGTCCTCCCGAGACGGGACTCGGGTGACGGGACTCGGGTGACGGAACTCGGGTGACGGGAATCAGATGACGGGAATCAGGTGACGGGAATCAGGTGACGGGACTCGGGCGATTACTTGCTCCAGAACTCGGGCGTAAAAAGTAGAATTACAGTATAGACTTCGAGCCTACCGATCCACATATTTGCAATAAGGACCAGTTTACCCAGAGGTGGAATAGGAGCAAAACTGCCCATTGGACCTACGACATTCAGACCCGGCCCTATATTACCAAGCGTAGCTATGGACGCAGTAAATGAAGTTATAATGTCCATGCCCAGAACCGAGAGGATCAGGGTGCTTAAGAGAAAGACAAGCAGATATATGACAACAAATGAAACAATCGAATTGACAATCTCATCGGGTACATTTTTATTGTTAAATTTAACGGCTTTTATGGCTCTCGGATGAATAGCTTTGAATAACTCCGCTCGACTGTGCCTGAGGAGAATAAGAACACGCACAACCTTCATGCCTCCACCTGTAGAACCGGCGCAGCCTCCAATAAACATCACCACTATAAGTACCATTTTGGCAGAATCGGACCAGAGATTAAAATCTGTTGTCGCAAATCCTGTACTTGTCATGATCGAAACTATCTGAAAAATGGCAAATCTGAAGGAGTTAAAAAATCCTGTGCCCATATCCCGCCAGAGCAGAATAGCAAGAATCGCGGTTGCTGAAAGGACCAGGACTGTATAGAAACGGAATTCATCGTCTTTAAAAAGAAACTTTTTGTCTATGTAAATTGCCCGATAGTGAAGCGCAAAGTTTGCACCGGCAATGAACATGAAAAAGGTTATTATGAACTCAATAAGAGGGCTATTAAAAGCTTCAACGCTCAGAGCGTAATTGGAAAAACCTCCACATGCCATTGTAGTAAAAGTATGATTAAAAGAATCATAAAGGGAGACTCCCGCAAGCAGGAGGACAATAACCTGAAGAAGGGAAATTGCAAAGTAGACTACCCAGAGAATTCTTGCAGTTTCCTTTACCCTTGGCTTTAGTTTATCCTCAGTAGGCCCAGGCGCTTCGGCCCGAAAAAGCTGGCGGCCTGCAACTCCGAGTTTGGGGAGGATAGCGATGAAAAGCACAATAATACCCATGCCACCAAGCCACTGGATCATTCCTCTCCAGAAAAGAATGCCTTTTGGATGGCTTTCTATGTCAGTAAGAATTGTTGAACCTGTAGTGGTAAATCCGGACATGGATTCAAAGATAGCGTTTAAGGGAGAAATCCCATCCAGCATGAAAGGAATTGCCCCAAAAATGGCAGCTGCAAGCCATCCCAGAGCAACGATTGCAAAACCCTCCTTACGCATCCATTCATCTTTGGTCTTAAAGGAGAGCAGGAGAAAACCTGTAAGGGTGGTTATGAAGATGGAAACCAGAAAAGGAGTTAAGCTTTCTCCGTAATAATAAGCGACCCCCAGAGGGATTACCATGAAAAGACCAAGAAGCCTGAGTAAACCGCCAAGTACATAAAGAACAACTTTAAAATTCATGTTGACCCTCTGTTTTTGAAACTTATGACTTTTTTAATGTATTATTATTAAATTCTTATTTAAACAATTTCTCAACAGGCTTGACAGCGGAAGAAAGAGCAAAGACGATAACTCTATCCCCCTCACGAATGATAAAATCACCTCTGGGGATAATGACCTCACCGTCATGAACCACCACAGTAACGATTGCGTCTTTAGGGAACTTTATCTTGCTGAGCGGCTTTCCTACGATTTTCGATTGTCCTGATGCGGTGTATTCGATAATTTCTGCTTTTTCACCTTCAAGCGTTGCAAGGGTTTCTATACCTTTTCCCATTGTAAGTTTAAGGACTTCGTTTACTGTTGCTTCTCTCGGGCTTACTGCAACATCAATTCCGACCATCTCGAAAAGAGGGACATAATCCGAGCGGTCAGCCCTTGCAATCACTTTTTTGGCGCCCATTTGCTTTGCCAGGAGAGAACAGAGAAGGTTCTTTTCGTCGTTATCAGTAACCGCGATAACAACATCCATATCTTCTATATTTTCTTCTCTAAGAAGGCTGACATCAGTACCGTCCCCATTGAGTATGAGGGCGTTTTTCAGCACCTCGGCAACTTCTATACAGCGGCTTTTCCTGTACTCGATAACCTTGAGATCTGCATTCTCATCTTTATCTATAATCTTGGCAAGGTAGAAGCCTACAATTCCGCAGCCAATAAGGAGAATTCTGTTTCTGTGTGGTTCTTCATTACTGAAAACAGTTTCAAGGTCTTCCATGGCTCTGGGCTTGCCCACTACCACCATGTGGTCGTTTGCCTTGATTAAATCATTTCCGTGAGGGATGATTATTTCGTTTTCCCGAAAAATAGCACTTACAATGCAGCAGTCGTCAAGCTTGAGGTCCTGCATGCGCTTTCCTACAAGCCTGTTGTCAGGGCGAATTGCAAATTCCATCATCTGAACTTTGCCCCCTGCAAACATTTCCGCATCTATTGCAGAAGGGTTTGAAAGCACTTCAGCGACTTCCGAGGCAAGAGCGAGCTCAGGACAGATCATAATATCCACCCCTACCTGAGCTCTGGAAGTAACAGGGGAATCTATATAGTCAGGGTTACTGACCCTGGCAATAGTTTTTGTATCCTTCCAGCCGGCATGTGACCTCAGGATAAGCTTTGCAGTCATACAGGCAACAATATTTACTTCATCAACCCCGGTGACAGCAACTAGAATATCAGTATCAGGAAGGACACTTGCGAGAATATCCGCATTTGCACCATTCCCTTCCACGACCTGAATGTCCAGCTCATCCGCCCTTCTCAGAGCATCCTCATCTTTTTCGATAACAATCACATCGTGTGTGAGGGAAAGAAACTTTGCAATATGAAATCCTACCTGGCCTGCCCCTATAATTACTGCTTTCATAAGATTCCCTCGAAAAAAAAGCCCTTTCCAGATAGATTGCTCCTGCTTGCTTAAGTAGTCTTTGGAGATAGAAAACGCAAGTAGGCGGATATCTAAGAAATAATATAATGTGGTTACTATGTACTTCCATAACTAAAACCATGGGTTCTATGGCTAACCGCTTTCAAGCTATTACTTCAAGAGTATCAGTGCTTTCTTTTTGTGATCCATTTTCATAGGAATAAGGCAGGAAACCCTGAGTCTTTAGCTCAGGGGTAATTGACATTACTTTATAAGCGTTCAAGCGCAAGAGCCCCAAGAAACGCCATTGTTTCAAATATCTCTTTATTCTCCGGAACCAGAGCTTCTTCAGGTTTGTCAAAGGCAAATGCCATAATGCCAAAAATCATTCTATGAGTCTTGATAGGAATATAGTATCCCTTTCCTGCAGGAAGGTTATCTGTTCCATGGCCAGCTACCTGACCATTATCGTAAGCCCACCAGGCAATTGCCCTCTCTTTGTCATTGAGGGGGTATGCAGCATCACCAGCTCCTATTTGAAGTCCAGAAGGGCCGAGTATAAGTACTGCAAAAGATCCGGGTCCAAAATTATGCATTTGATTCGCAAGGGTTTTGAAGACTTCTTGCCGTGTTTTTGCCTCCACGAGTTCGCGGGAAAGTCCTGATGTTGCTTCTACTTCAGCTTCACTTTGCCAGATCTGGGGCAGAAGGTGGCGCAGTCGTGTGGCAAGGCTGCTAATTATAAGGGCGATAGTAACGTACCCGACAAAAGCAATAAAGTACTGCAAATCAGCAACAGTAAATGAATAGTAAGGTTCGACAAAAAGGACATCAAAAACCAGAATGCTCAAAACTGCCGTAAACAGAGCCACCCTGCGCCTGAAAAAGAACGCAGATACCAGAACAGGAATGAGCTGAATTATCAGCAAGTTTGAAGGGCCAATATACTCTTTAATAAAGAAGTTGATTCCCACAATGGCTGTAATCAGGATGAGACTGATTACATACTCCGCTGTGAAGAAAAGTGGAATTTGCTTTTTAAGAGGTATATATGTGTCTTTTCCTTTTGGTTCGTACAGATGAATATCAATACCACTCGACTGTCGTATCACCCTATAAACCGGAGAGAAGATCACATCCAGACCGCGGGGTTTTCCCAGCATGATCATGCTGACATTGCTCCGCCGGGAGTAGCGTATAATCTCATTGGCTACGTCATTCCCGCGGTAACGCACTATCCGTCCACCCAGCCGTCTTCCTGTTTCAAGAGCTTGATTTATCCAGAGGCGCTCCTGAGAAGATAATGCTCTCTCATCACCAACGTCCACTGAAAATATAATCAAATCCGCATCGAACCTGGCTGCAAGCCTGTATGCTGCCCTTACCATATGTTCGGCTGTCGGGCCTGGACGGATACAGACAAGAAGCCTTTCTGCTGCAGGCCAGGGGCCCGGAATAGCCCGGGTCCTCATATAACCTATCATCCTCCTGTCCGTAGACTCAGCCATATATCGCAGAGCAAGTTGTCGGAGTGCGAGGAGGTTTCCAATTCTAAAAAAACTTTGAACAGCCGTTTCAGCCATATCTTTTACATAGACTTTCCCTGCTTTGAGACGAATATTTAGCTCTTCCGGGGTGATATCGATTAATCGGATCTCATCAGCATCAGAAAGGAAAGTATCCGGCACAATTTCAGATACTCTGATGCCAATTATCTGTGCAACGGCATCGTTCTGGCTTTCAATATGCTGAATATTGATATTTGTATAAACTGAGATTCCTGCCTGCAGAAGTTCTTCAACGTCCTGGTACCGTTTCAAATGCCTGCTGCCTGGGGCGTTGGTATGGGCTAACTCATCTACAAGGACGATCTGGGGATGGCGTCGGATAACTGCATCGAGATCCATCTCCCTGAGAGAAAGGTTCTGATGTTCTATGGAAACTGTCGGAATGACTTCAAAGTCCTCTACCAGGGCGCTGGTCTCAGGTCTATCATGGATCTCTATGTAACCGATTACGACATCTTTTCCCTCTCGTTGCCTCTCAAGTGCATCCTGAAGCATTGAATAAGTCTTTCCAACACCTGCTGCATAGCCAAGGTAAACTGTTAGCCGTCCTTCATTCGCCTTTTTTTCATCACGACGAGCAATGAAAAGTAAATCTTCGGCCCGAGGTCTTCCTTCCTCATCACTACGATTAGGTGCCATAGTCCCTCTTTTTAATATGATTGACTTCCTTGATCAAGTGCCCTGTTGAGAGACAGCACGTTTACATAAGCTCCGGTTAAGGGAGAACCAACAGATTCTGCAACTATGAGAGCTCTAACTTCTTCTTCCGGAAGATTTCGTGCCTTTGCCACAACGGGTACCTGTATCAATGCGGATTCAAGACTGATGTGCGGGTCAAGTCCACTGGCTGAAGCCATTACCAGATCCGAAGGTATCGGGCCGGCAATTCCGTCTTTTAGGAGGGCATTTGTTCGGTTGTCGACCAATTCCAGAAGAACGGAATTTGTAGGTCCTAAGTTTGACCCTCCGGAAGAAGCCGCATCATATCCGCTAGCTGAAGGCCTGCTCTGGAAATACTGAGGTGCAGTGAAATTCTGACCAATAAGAGTTGACCCGATAACCTTGTCATTATCGACAATCAGGCTTCCGTGAGCCTGGTCAGGAAAAAGTAACCCGGAAACAAGTGTCACTGTTATGGGATATATGAACCCTGTAATAATGAATAACACTGCGAACAGTAATACGGCTTTTTTGATAGATTTCATGCCAGTACCCCCTCAGATATTCAGTAAACCGATCAGTATCAGATCAATTATCTTGATTCCTATGAACGGAGCGATAACTCCTCCAAGGCCAAAAATGGTCAGGTTATAGGTAAAGAGTCTCGATGCAGGCATAGTCTTGAACTTAACTCCAGTGAGTGCAAGTGGGATCAACATTGGAATTACCAGAGCATTAAATATGACTGCTGAAAGAATGGCAGACTCAGGGGCCGCAAGGCCCATTATATTCAGTATTTTTAGCTGCGGATAAATCCCTATAAGAGCAGCTGGAATGATTGCAAAATATTTGGCCATATCATTGGCAATCGAGAAAGTTGTCAGAGCTCCCCTGGTCATCAGGATTTGCTTTCCTATCTCGACAATGTCCAGAAGTTTTGTAGGGTCGCTGTCAAGGTCAATTATGTTTGCAGCTTCCCTTGCAGGCTGTGTCCCATTGTTCATTGCCACGGCTACATCGGCCTGGGCAAGGGCAGGAGCATCATTTGTTCCATCCCCTGTCATGGCAACCATGTATCCTTCATTCTGGTATTCCTTAATCATTCTAAGTTTATCATCAGGCTTAGCTTCTGCCAGGTAATCGTCAACTCCCGCCTCCACTGCAATAGTGGCAGCAGTGAGATGATTGTCCCCTGTTATCATAACTGTACGAATCCCTATCTGACGCAGGTCTGAAAACCTTTCCTTAATTCCAGTTTTCAGGATGTCTTTGAGGAATACCACACCTAGAATGACTTCATTGCGAGCAACCACAAGGGGTGTACCACCTGCAGACGCAACAGCGTCTACTTTTCCCTTAAGGTCCGAAGGAATGGTTCCTCCGAATTCCAGAGCCGCCTTAGTTATTGCATCGTAAGCGCCCTTTAGATATGTTATTTCCCCGCACTGTGCACCGCTGACTCTGGTTGCGGCTGAAAATGGTATAAATGTGATATTCTTGGGAGGAGCAGGAGTCTTTCCTGTTCTTTCCTGAATCAGAGCAATAATACTCTTTCCTTCTGGTGTATCATCTGCAAAAGAGGAGAGAAGGGCAGCTTCCATTAATTCTTCATTTGATTGTGCATCTACTGTCAAGAATTCGGCTGCCTGCCGGTTACCTAAGGTGATTGTGCCCGTTTTATCCAGGAGCAGGATATTTACATCTCCTGCAGCTTCGATTGCCCTTCCCGAGAGAGCTATGACATTTAACTGGAATAAACGGTCCATTCCGGCTATTCCTATTGCCGGGAGCAGGGCTGCAATAGTTGTGGGAGCTAAACAGACAAAAAGCGCAATCAGTACTGTTAGACTTGCAGCAGAGCCTTTTCCGCTTGAGACAGCGCTGTATGCAGAAACCGAATAGGTGCTGGCTACAACTGCCAAAAATACGCCAGTGAGTGCAATGAGCAGAATTTCGAGAGCTATTTCGTTAGGGGTCTTCCTTCTCTCTGCACCTTCTACCATTGAGATCATGCGGTCAAGGAAGGTCTGCCCCGGATCGGTGGTGATTCTGACGATTATCTCATTGGCAATAACAGTCGTTCCTCCGGTAACAGCACTCCTGTCACCACCCGATTCACGTACAACAGGTGCTGACTCTCCGGTAATTGCTGATTCGTTAACTAATGCAGCTCCCTTTACAACTTCCCCATCTCCCGGAATTATTTCGTTTGCCTTTACAAGGACAAGGTCGTTTTTTCGGAGATCGGAAGAAGATATCTCGGTGAAAGCAGCATCAAAAGAATCTGCTGTGAGCTTTCTGGCTGGAACGCTGGTTTTTGACTGCCTAAGGGATGCTGCTCTGGCTTTTCCACGGCCTTCGGATAGGGATTCCGCAAAATTTGAAAATATAACTGTCAGCCATAGCCAGAAGGACACAAAGCCTGTAAAGAAGGAAGATTTCGGAGTAGCAGAGAAAATCCCAATAACAAAACTGATTGTGGTCAGGATACCTCCGATTTCCACCATTAGCATAACCGGGTTTCCTTTCTGCTGGCGCAGATCAAGTTTCAGCACTGAGCTGATGAGTGCTTCGCGGATAAGTTTTGGCTCAAAAGCACCTAAACGGGGGAATCGCTTTCGTGCCATATTAGATTCCTCCTATCATAGAAAGATGTTCAGCGATTGGCCCCATTGCAAAGAGAGGGAAGAACGTGAGAGCCCCGATGATAAGGATAACCAGAATTGTCCAGATCGAAAATGTAATGGAGTCTGTGGGGAGAGTTCCCGAGCTGGGTGGAACTTTTTTCTTCTGTGCCAGCGATCCTGCCATTGCCAGCATGGAAACTGCAGGTACGAATCTGCCTATCAACATTGCCAGGCTGCCTGTGAGTGTGTAGAAAGGTTTTGATGCATCAAATCCGGCAAAGGCACTGCCGTTGTTGTTAGCCATGGATGCGAAGGCGTATATCAGTTCGGATAGTCCATGCGGACCCGGATTTTTCATTAATTCCGTAACGTTTGGGAGAACCAGCGCAATGCCTGAAAGTAGAAGGACAAGGACTCCAGGTATCAGGACGGTTATGACGGCCATCTTCATCTCTAATGCCTCTATTTTTTTCCCGAGGTATTCGGGGGTTCTTCCTATCATCAACCCTGCGATGAAGACTGCAAGTACCACAAATCCGATCATGGTGTAGAACCCAGACCCTGCTCCTCCAAAGGCGACCTCGCCGAGAAGCATCATGAACAGAGTCACCAGGCCGCCTATAGGAGTAAGGGAGTCATGCATGGTATTAACTGCTCCGCAGGACGTTGACGTGGTAGATGTGGCAAAAAGTGACGAGCCCAGGAGCCCGAACCTTACTTCTTTTCCCTCCATTGATATTCCGGAAACGCCCAGTTCTTTTACAAGAGGGTTTCCTGCAAGCTCTGCAGAATAGAGGGTAATAAAACCACATAAAAATAATATTAGCATAACAGTGAAAATCATCCATCCCTGCCGAATTTTTCCTGTAATTCTCCCAAAGACCAGAGGCAGGGTTGCAGGTATAATGAGAATAAGAAAAATCTCTATGAAATTAGTCAAGGGTGTCGGATTTTCGTAGGGATGGGCAGCGTTTGCATTGAAAAATCCTCCTCCATTGGTACCGAGTTCTTTTATTGCTTCCTGGGAGGCTACAGGCCCCATTGCAATTGTCTGCTGTCCTGTAGAGCCATATCCCGTAGCCTGAACATAAGGGTCAAGGTTCTGGATAACTCCCTGCGACACCAGAATTAAGGCAAAAATGAAAGCTATCGGCAAAAGGATATAAAGTGTACAGCGAGTCATGTCGACCCAGAAGTTTCCTACCCTATCGGTTGACTGGCGGGTTATTCCTCTCATCACTGAGATCGCTATGCAGACGCCTGTTGCTGCTGAAAGGAAGTTCTGGACTGTAAGACCGGCCATCTGGGTAAGATAGCTTGCTGTCGTCTCGCCACTGTAGACCTGCCAGTTTGTATTGGTGACAAAACTGGTGGCAGTGTTAATTGCAGTGTAAAGATCAAATGCCCTAAAATTTTGTGGGTTGAATGAAAGAAAACCTTGAAAAATAAGAAGCATAAAAAGGATTACAAAACCTATGCCATTGAAGATGAGCATATTCCGGGCGTAGCCCTTCCACCCATCTTCTCTATCAGGATCTGTTTCGATCAGTCTGTAAATCATATTTTCAATATGACCCGGAATTCCTCGGGACATATCTCCGGAAAAGACCCGAACAAAAAAACTGCTGAGAGGTAATGCCACTCCGGTTACAATGGCCAAAAAAAGGAGAAGCATTAAAGCTTCTACACTTATTTCTTGTGTTGTCATTTGTTCACATCTGTTCTGTTTGTTTAATTCGCCGCCTTCAATTCATACAGATAACAAATGTAAAGCGTAATGTAGAGGGTGTAGAGGGATTTTGAACTACCAGCTAAATGTAAAGATTTAACGGGCTTCCAGAGTCATCCTCCCAACCAATGTTGACGAGTCATGCAGGCTCTACCTCCACGTCCTGCAGGTGAAATGGAATAATAAACATGAGATTATACTTGAGATGCCTTTCGGCTTCCGGCTTTCTCCGGCTTAACGTCCCCGATCCCTTCGGGCATGAGATGAGATGTACCCTATTATCCAACTTCGTATAGCCTGGTTTTCGCATAAGATTGTGGTGACAGTACAATAATATTTTATTAACTGCAAAGTAGAAATAATCAAGCAGAATCAATAATGGCTAACAGTTTGGAAGTTGACGCTTATATCGCCTGAGCTAAAGACTCAGGGATTTTACGCTTCTTAATAAAAAATATGAAAATCTAAAAAACTCTGAAATAGATTACTTTTTTAAGAGTTTTATGAATGCCAGAAGTCACTTGTAAACAGTACCAGTGCAGTGTATACTTCAAGTCTTCCGACCCACATATTGTTTATAAGGATAATTTTGCCGAGTGGCGGAATCGATTCAAAATTCGCCATAGGCCCAACAATATTAAAACCCGGACCTATGTTTCCAAGAGTGGTTATCGAAGCTGTAACCGAGCTTATCATATCGACTCCCAGAAGGGTTAGAAATATTGAGCTGAAGACAAAAACACCTATATAAAGCACAATAAAAGAGAGGATTGACTGCAAAATATCATCAGGCACTGCTTTATTATTGAATCTGATAGGCCTGACAAGCCTTGGATGAATAAATTTAAAGAGCTCTCTCCTCGCATACTTTAACATCAATAGAAAACGCACAACCTTCATGCCGCCGCCTGTGGAACCTGCACAACCTCCGATAAACATTACTGCAAAAACCAAAATCTTTGCCGAGTCTTTCCACAGGTTAAAATCAATAGAGGCAAAGCCAGTAGCTGTCATAATAGAGGTTATTTGAAATACGGCATAGCGGAAAGAGTTGAAAACCGAATACTCCATATCTTTATAAAGAACCAGTGTGAGCAAACATGTGAAGCCGAGAAGGAAATAAGTATAAGCTCTGAATTCCTCGTCCCGGAGAAGAACGTTTATATTTTTATTATGAATAGCGCGATAGTAGAGGGCAAAGTTTGCCCCGGCTAAAAACATAAAAAATGTCAGGATAAATTCTATAAGCGGACTTCCAAAGGCTTCTATCCCCGCGTTATAAGTAGAAAAACCAGCACAAGCCATGCAGGTAAATGTGTGGTTAAGGGCATCGTAAAGTGACATTCCTGCCAGCACAAGAGCTGCAACTTCAGCGGCTGAGATAAAGATATATAGTTTCCACAGGATCTTTGCGGTTTCCCTGATTCTTGGTCTCAACTTATCTTCGGTAGGACCCGGAGCTTCTGCTCTGAAAAGCTGGCGGCCTGCAACTCCAAGTTTTGGCAGAATTGCCACGAAAAGCACGATGATCCCCATGCCTCCAAGCCATGCAGTGAAGGACCGCCAGAAAAGAAGACTTCTTGAATGAATTTCGATATCTACAAGAATTGAAGAACCTGTTGAAGTAAAACCAGACATTGTTTCAAATACAGCATCAAGAAAAGAGATTTCCTCGAAAAGGAAAGGAATAGCACCAAAAATAGCTGCTGAAAGCCAGCTCAGAGCTACAATGGCAAGAGCTTCTTTCTGCTGCCATTCAACGCCACTTTTAATGCGTGAAAAGAGCAAACCGGCAAGAAGGGTTACGAGAATTGAAGCAATAAAAGGTTCCAGGGGTTCTCTATAATAAATAGCCACAAAAAGGGGAACGAGCATTGTAAAAGCCAGAAGTATAAGAATTTTTCCAAGTGCGTTAAAGATGGCTTTATTGTTAATAGAAACCCCCCCTCTCCTGTAAAACTTATTTAAAAAACTTTTCTACTTCCGAAATAGCTGAAGCCATGGAAAAAATAACTACACGGTCTCCTTCATTGATAACGAATTCTCCTCTTGGAATTATAGTCTCTTTTCCGCGTACTACCATATTGACAAGAGAGCCCTTTGGGAATTTTACTTTGTTCAAAGGCTTGTCCACAATTTTAGACTTGTCGGACGCCGTATATTCTATGATTTCGGCTCTTTCACCTTCGATGGTCGTAAGTGTCTGTATACCCCTTCCCATGGTAAGTTTGAGGACTTCATTTACTGTTGCTTCCCTCGGGCTTACGGCCATATCTATACCGACCATCTCGAAAAGAGGTAGATAATCCGAGCGGTCAGCCCTTGCAATTACCTTCTTTGCACCGAGCTGCTTTGCGAGCAGGGCACAGAGGAGGTTCTTTTCATCACTGTCCGTAATAGCAACAACAACATCCATGTCCTGAATGTCTTCTTCTTTTAAAAGGCTGACATCAGTGCCGTCTCCATTGAGAACAAGGGCATTTTTCAATATATCAGCAACTTCTATGCAGCGGCTCCTGCTTTGCTCAATAATTCTCAGGTCAGCATTTTCCTCTCTGTCGATCAGTTTTGCCAGATATAAACCTACAATTCCGCAGCCAATAAGAAGAATTCTGGTTCTATGAGGCACTTCACTCCCAAAAATGATCTCAAGATTTTCCATAGCTTCCGGCTTGCCCACAACCACCATGTGGTCATTTGCCTTAATTAAATCGTCTCCGTGAGGTATAATTATTTCGTTTTCTCTGAAAACTGCACTGACAATGCAGTAGTCAGCAAGCTGAAGGTCCTGTATATGCTTTCCAACAAGCTTGCTTTCAGGACTGATTGCAAATTCAGTCATCTTTACTTTTCCTTCAGCAAACATTTCCGCATCTATTGCGGAGGGGCTTGAGAGTATATCAGCGACTTCCGAGGCAAGAGCTAGCTCAGGACATATCATAAGGTCAACGCCAACCTGAGCTCTGGAAGTAACAGGGGAATCTATATAGTCAGGGTTACTGACCCTTGCTATGGTTTTTATATCCTTCCAGCCGTTTTTGTTTTTCGTAATCAATTTTGCAGTCATGCAGGCAACGATATTTACTTCATCAACGCCTGTTACAGCTACAAGAAGGTCAGCATTTTGCAGGACTTTTGAAAGGATTTCTGCATTTGCGCCGTTTCCTTCAATTACAAGCACGTCAAGTTCGTCTACTCTTCTTGATGCTTCCTCGTTTTTCTCTATAACTACCACATCATTTTTAGGAGAGAGGGCTTTTGCAATATGATAGCCTACTTCCCCTGCACCAATAATTACAGCCTTCATAGAACACCTTCCAAAAATGTTTTTATGAATCTACCACTTCTGGAGTTATTGGACCAGAGGCGATAAGCACAGGCTTGAACGATAACGAAATTTGACATAATATTGATTGCACTATTGCGATCTCTATCAATGTAATTCCCA
>ENA-UOOK01005316-UOOK01005316.1-fermentation-metagenome-genome-assembly--contig:-NODE-5316-length-12993-cov-3.843562_pt1 | contig 12993 bp, 11 predicted proteins | sample MGYA00245777_ERZ724023 | MGnify/ENA primary metagenome ERZ724023 (study PRJEB28704, sample SAMN03018312) | fermentation metagenome | biome: anthropogenic terrestrial biome; feature: soil; material... | reverse complement strand
AAAAAGAGACAGAAAAAGATATGCTTTAAAGCATATCTTTTTCTGTCTCTTTTTAAAATATGCCGCCGTTTGTCAGGCTTTCCACATACTGCTGCATTTCCTGTTTGGACTGGATGCCGTGGGTCCCCTCAATAATCTGCCGCTGCTGTTCCGGATCAAGGGAAGCAAAATACTGCATCGCCTCCGCGTTTTTTGCCAAGGCCATTCCCAGCCCCATAGGAATTTCCGGACCGTTTGCGTAATTTTCCAATTTCTTCTCCTCTTTTCGTAATAGAATTTAAGAATAGTGTTGGCAAAACGGCAAAAAATATAATCACAAACAGAAAATTAAGCCAGAGGAGAGAAAAGAATGGCCAAAAAGGGCATGAAGCGTCCCGAACCGGACAATCATCCATCCCGCAACGAAATGGAGCCTGTCCCGGAGCTCAGCGGAAAACCCAAGCATACCAAGCAAAAAGCAAAGCCCATTGCCGAAGAATAAAACAGTCCCAAAGGCAAAGATGCCTTTGGGACTGTTTTCTGTATCATGCATTTCCCGGGCCGTATTGCTTGATCGACAAAATAAAAATATACAGCACTGTAAACAGCAGCGTAAAATTGTACCGGCTTTTAAAAAACAGGTAAATTCCCAGAGTAAACAGCGGGATCAACAAAATCACCGTGATGATAAAGCAGATAGAATCCGCTTTTCCGTCATGGCCGGACCAGCGCAGAAAAAGCGCCAGCATTCCGCCGCCGTCCAGGACGCCCGCAGGCAAAAGATTAAACGTCCCCAGAAAAATGTTAACGATGCCGAAAGCCGCTATCCGTGGACAGGACCGGCAGGCCGCCAGAAGCAGCACGGCGCCCAGCAGAAGATTGAGCGCCGGCCCTGCCGCCAGAATCAGAAGCTCTGCCCCATATCCCTTAGACAGCCCGGACTCCTGCCTGATTCGGATACCAAAAGGCAAAAAAGTGATTTCCAGAAGCCGGCGGCGGCACAGCAGCATGGCGGCCACATGGGCGGCCTCGTGAAGCAGGCAGGCTAAAAAGCCCAGAATCCCCAGCCCGGTCCGGTCAATCAGAAGGAAAACGGATAAAACCGCGAAAAACCATATGGTAAACCTAACCCTTACACCAAGTATTGTAAAACTCATGAAGCCCCTCCCCTTGATATATCCAAAGAGGATTGTACCGGATATTGTCTATGCGGATTTCAAAATGCAGATGAGGTCCTGTAGATATGCCGGTCGTCCCCACTGTGCCAAGCACCTCCCCCCTGTTGAGCGCATACCCCGGCTCCACCGAAATGGACTCCATATGGCCATAAAAGGTCTGCAGCGTATCGGAATGCCTCACGATCACATAATTGCCATAGGTACTGTCCCAGCCGACTTCCTCCACCTTCCCGTCCATAGCGCAAAATATCGCAGTACCTAAAGGTGCTGCGATATCAATTCCGGTATGAAAATCCAGTTTCCCGGTAATCGGGTGCTCCCTGTACCCAAAGGGAGAAGTCACCGTGCCTTCCACAGGCTTTGTAAACACCGCCGTAATCAGATACGGTCCAAAAGAAGCGTTTGCCGGAGCCTGCCATTTACCGGAGGTCAGATCCGCATTTACCGGTGCTTCCCCTCCCTGTCCCTCCGGCGCGTCGGATTTCCCCGTACCGTCTGTCCCCTCTTCGCTGGACGACGGCGCCTGGGATCCCGGAGAGGAATCTGCCGGAACGTCGCTTGCTCCCCCGCTGTCGGCAGGCTCGTCGTAGGAAATGATATAGGTGTTGTAAAAATTCTGAAACGCCGCTTTAATCCCGCTGATGCTTTCAGCAATCTGCTCTTTACTGAAAACAATGCCGGCGCTTAAATACTCCTGAGCATATTGCTTTGCCTGGTCGTAGAAGCTTCCTCCGGCAAGCTTGATGATAAAAGCGCCGCACAAAAGCACGATCACCAGCACCGACTGGACCGCCGTGGCCGCCGTGAATCCGGAGCCGCCGTCCTGTTTCTGTTTTGCCGTATTCCGGCTTCTGATCCGCTCATCCCTGCCATACCGTTCTTCCTCCATCATCTGAACAATCCTTCCTTTCCAGCAAAAATCCCCGTGCGCTTTAAGTCCTGAGACCTCCGTCTCTTTTATAAAGCCAGACCCGGTTTCGGGCTTTTCTCCCGCTCTTTCTCCTCATCTGCTTTGGAGCGCTCTTTTCCTCTGTCTCCTCTCCCGCTTCTTTTCCCCCGAAAACACGGCGGAAATAACCGGAGCCACCATACAGTATCCGAGCACCGTCAGGACCTGCTTAGGCGTTAATGCCACAGTCTTGAAAATAATCTGAAGCGGGGGTACGAATATAACGGAGAAAATGATAACAGCGGATAAAAGTGCCGCCAGAAGCAGCTTCATGTTGTCAAAGGGATTGATTCCAAACAGGCTTTTGGTTTCCGATTTACATTCAAATACGTGAATCAGCTGTGTCAGCACTAAGGTCAAAAACGCGGCCGACCGGGCGGTCTGTATGTCGCCTGCGCTTTTCAGGATGCTTACGAAGACTCCCAGGGTCGTCAGCCCGATCAGGCAGCCCCGGATCAGGATTTTAAACAGCAGCCCTCCTGAAAAAATACCGTCCTCCGGCTTGCGGGGCTTTTCCAGCATAATGCCCTCGTCGCCGGTTTCCAGCCCCAGCGCAATGGCCGGCAGCCCGTCGGTCACCAGGTTTATCAGCAGAATCTGGATGGGCAGCAGTACCACCGGCATGCCGATGAGCATCCCGATAAACATGGTCAGGACCTCGCCGATGTTGCAGGAAAGCAGGTAACGAATAAACTTCCGGATATTCTGGTAAATCACCCGGCCCTCCTCCACCGCAGAAACCAGCGTAGCAAAATTATCATCCATTAAAATCACGGCGGAGGCTTCTTTGGTCACATCGGTTCCGGTAATTCCCATGGATACCCCAATGCTTGCCTCCTTAATGGCGGGCGCGTCGTTGACTCCGTCCCCCGTCATGGCCACCACATGGCCTTTCTTTTTCAGCGCCTTTACGATTTTCAGCTTATGGCTGGGGTTTACCCGGGCAAATACCGATACGTTTTCCACCGATTTTTCAAACTCCGCATCGGTCATCCCATCCATCTCCCTGCCGGTCAAAACGGTATGGGAGGGCCGGTAAATCCCCAGCTGACCGGCAATCGCCATGGCTGTAACCTTGTGGTCGCCCGTAATCATCACCGGCCGGATTCCCGCCCGGCGGCATTTCTGCACCGCTTCAAAAGCCTCAGGCCGCGGCGGGTCGATCATACCGGTCAACCCTGCAAAAACCAGTTTTTCTTCCGCTTTATCCCCCTGGCGGGAAAGTTCCCGGAAGGCCAGTCCCAGCACCCGCATGGCATCGGCGGCAAAAGCGTCGTTGGTTTGCAGAATCGTCCGTTTCAGCGCCGGGGTCATCATCAGGACACGTCCGTTATGAAGCACAAAGGAGCATTTTTCCACGATTACATCCGCAGCGCCCTTGGTAAACATCAGATTTTCCCCTCCTCGGGAAACACAGACGGACATGCATTTCCGCTGGGAATCAAAGGGGATTTCATCATACCGCCGGAAGCGCGTCAGGACGTCGTCCGGCCTTTTTCCCGAAGTCGCCGTAAGCTCCAGCAAAGCGGTTTCCGTCGGGTCGCCCGCGGCTCTGATGATTTTCGGGACGGTCAGCACCGCGCGGTTCCGGCTGAGCCGGTTTTTATAGTCCTCCTCGTCAATTGTCACCGAGGAGTTATTGCAGACGGCGCCGATTTCCAACAGCCTTTCCAGATCCGGGTGGCGGAAATCGGCTTTGGCTGCAGAATCCTTATCGTCGAAATCAATGGTCTGACCGAAGGTGAAAACCCGCTTGACCGTCATTTTATTCTGAGTCAGGGTTCCGGTTTTATCGGAACAGATCACGTCGGCGCACCCTAAGGTTTCCACCGCGTGCAGCTTCCTTATCAGCGCCTTTCGCTTCAGCATCCGGCCCACCGCCAGCGCCAGCGCAATGGTGACAATGGCGGGCAGTCCCTCGGGGATTGCGGCCACCGAAAGGGATATGCCGGTAATGAGCATGTCAAGGACGTTTTCTCCCCGCAGAATACCGGTGAGGGATACCACAGCGCAGATCAGCAGGCAGCCGATCCCGATGGTCTTGCCAAGCTGCCCCAGGCGCTTCTGCAAAGGGGTCGGCTCTTCCTCGATTTCTCCCAGCATGGAGGCAATCGCCCCCATTTCGGTTTTCATGCCGGTATGTTCAATCATGGCGGTGGCCCGCCCTTTGGTCACGATGGTGCCCATATACAGCCTGTCGGTCTTAAAATGTTCGGCTTCGCTTCCAGGATCGGCAGATTTTGAAACCGGAACCGATTCTCCCGTCAGCACCGATTCGTCTGCTTCCAGAGCCACGGCCTCCATGATTCTGGAATCGGCGGGAACCTTGTCGCCCGCTTCCAGAAACACCACGTCCCCCGGCACCAGCCTGCTCGCCTCGATGGTAACGGCTTCCCCGTCCCGCAGCACCCTGCATACCGGAGCGGCCAGTTTTTTTAAAGCCTCCAGGGTCTTTTCAGTCTTATACTCCTGTGCAAAGCCCAAAACCGCATTTAAAAATACAATTGCGATAATAGTCAGCGCTTCGGTGAAATCTCCCATCATAACCGAAAGCGCCGTGGAAATCAGCAGGATAATCGTCATCAGGTCTTTAAACTGGGAAAAAAACAGCGCGATCGGTTTTTTCTTCGTTTTATTGTGCAGGATATTTTCCCCGTATTCCACCAGCCTGCTTTCCGCTTCTTTCGTGGACAGTCCCTTTGCATTGCTTTTACTTTTGAACACCGGCCATTCTCCTTTGTTTCTTTTGCTCTTAAGGCTTTCGTTTTCTTACCCAATGTATATGACCGGACAGGCAAGTTTATGCGGGAAGAGTGCTGTCCGACATACGGCCGTAAGCATAAAAATAAGACATGGAAATGCAGAAAAACAGTTTTTCTGACATTTCCATGCCTTACCAATGCCTTATTATCCAAGCCTCCAGCCGGAAGGCGCTTGCCTTATCCGACAAGATACTGTCTGAAATTTTCGATCCGATGGAAGGTGCTGTAATTGGCGTCGTGCATGTTCCGCCCATGATTGATAGAGGTACGGCACAGATAAAGAATATCGTCGCCGTCGATCAAAAAGCTGACATACTGGAACCCGACGTACGCCGGATCCTCCTGCCGGTAATCCAGCAGACGTTTTGCAATGGAAAAGGTTCTCAGGTCTTTCGACACAGCAAGAGACAAAACATTGCGCTGCCCCGGATGCTCCTCCTGTACGATCTCGCTGACAATCGCCCAGTAAGCGTTCGACTTTCTATCATACAGAAGGTCATATTTGGAGTTGCTGCCGCCGTTAAAATCGGCAAACCATGCAAAGGAAAGGGGCGCTTCCGGATCTGCTTTATTCCCTTTCAGAACCAGCGCTTTGCCATAAGAGGGCCGGCTGCCCATCATCTGATACCGCAAGACGTTGTAGATTTCTCCGTCGGGACCGGCAACCGCGTTTCCCTCCAGTCCTCCGCGGCACGGTTCCCCGACGGCACCCGGCCACTGAGGATCGTAAGGGAGAAATTCGGAGCAAACCCAGTTTTCCGCCTCCATCAGATCGGCGCCGGCGTCAATGGAAAGCAGGGCGTTCCCAAATCCGCCGAAAGCCCAGGAGCCGTAATCCACAGCGGTATACAGCCTGCCCTCATGCCCGATCACCGGCATGGGGCCTTTGTGGGGGCCCTGGTCGTTAAACCCGGAACCGGGCAGAATCGTGACGGGAGCGGACCAGGTTCTTCCTTCGTCCGTCGATTGTCCGATCATCAGGCTGCCGTATTCGGTGGTGTGCGCCAGCATGTACAGAATATTCCGATGAACGAACAGCTTTCCCCAGAAGCAGGGAAACAAATCGTTTACATACCGCCAGGTAATGCCGTCATCTTCTGATGAAAAAAGCAGAGATAAATTCTGGGGGCCTTTTCCCGCAAACACGTCCATGGAGGCAAGCAGTGTACCGGAAGGCAGTTTAACCAAAGAAGGACTGCAAAGGCTCCAGCCGGAAAAAGAATACACCTCGTCGGCCGGATGAAGATAATTGACAATCGTCCCCACCGAAGCGCCTGTTCGAAAACGGCGCACCGGGCTCTTTTCACCGCCATCCTCTCTGGAAATAAAAAGCTCATAATCCCGACCGGTTTCAAGACCGTCGATCACTCCACAGGGGCCGGACAAGGACTTTACAATATAGGGACGGTCCGAGCCCCAAATGCGGCAGAAAACCGTATGAGGGCCGGAATCTCCGTTGTCAAACCATTCAAATTCAATACTGTTTTCATGGGGAGCCAGACGGCACAGAAAGGGGAAAACCCGCCTCTGTATATCGTTTAGACGGCTGTACGGATGGTAGTGCCAGTATGAATGACCTTTCAAACCTTTTCACCTATCCTTTAACGGAACCGATCATGATTCCTTTTACAAAGTATTTCTGCACGAACGGATAAACGCACATGATAGGAAGCGTAGATACGATGATAACCGCATACCGCATGGCTTCCACAAGGTATACCTGCGCGGCCGCATCTCCGCCCATGGCGGCGGAATCGCTTGCCATGCTGACGGCCGACTGGTTGACAATCAGGTCGCGCAGCACCATCTGAAGCGGCATCTGCTCCTCGCCTTTTAAATAGATCATGGCATTAAACCAGGAATTCCACTGACTGACCGCGGCAAACAGCACCAAAACGGCAATGAGCGCTTGGGATACGGGAAGCACAATCCGGAAGAAAAATCCTGTATGAGAGCACCCGTCTATGCTGGCCGCCTCAAACAGTTCCGCAGGAACCGTAGACTTGATAAAGGTGCGGCTGATAATAATATTGTTGACGTTGACAGCGCCCATCAGGATGATAATCAGCGAATTGCCGTAAAGGCCGATATCCTTCATCAGCAGATAGGTGGGAATCAGGCCGCCGCTAAAAAACATGGTAAAAATGAAAAACGCGGTAAAGAAATTCCTTCCGGGAAGCCTGTTCTGACCCAAAGCGTATCCGGAAAGCAGGCTTACCATCACTGAAACGCCGGTATAAAAAACCGTATAAACAATGGTGTTCCGGTAGCCGGACCAGATAGGGGCATAGTTCAGGACTTCCTTATAGCCGTCGAAATTAAAATTCTTAGGATAAAACAGAACCCGCCCGCTGGTAACCAGTTTGGGGTCACTGACAGAAGCAATAATGACAAAATAAAGCGGATAGGCCACAATAAGAAAAAGAATCAGCAGCACAATGACGTTGATAATATCATAGGTCAAATCGCTGTGCGAACGTTTTACTCCGGTCTTCATTTTCTCTCCTCCTTACCACAGCGAGCCCTGTCCAAGCCGCCTGCTGATCTGGTTAACCAGGATAATCATCACAAAGTTGATCACCGAGTTAAACAAGCCGATGGCCGACGACAAACTGTACTGCGCTTCTTTGATACCGATTTTATACACATAGGTGTTAATGACCTCGCTGTTGCTGAGGTTAAAGGAATTCTGCATTAAAAATGCCTTTTCAAAGCCCACGTTCATGATAGAACCGGAATTCAGGATCAGCAGGATCACAATGGTGGGAAGGATGCTGGGAAAGTCGATTCTCATGACCCGCTGGAATTTCGAAGCACCGTCCACGATGGCCGCTTCATGAAGCGCGGGATCTACGCCGGACAAAGCGCCCAGGTAAATAATGCTGTTCCAGCCGATGCTTTGCCAAACGCCGCTCCATACATATAAGTGAGGAAAAGAACCGGCATTCATCAGGAGCTCCAAATTCCCATCCATAAAGCCCAGAGTATGCATAATATTCACGACAATCCCTGTAGAAGGTGAAAAAAAGATATTAATCATGCCCACGATGATAACGATAGAAATAAAATGAGGGGCGTACGTAATTGTCTGCACAAGTCTTTTCAGCTTATCATTCGGCGTACTGTTCAGCAAAAGAGCCAGTATAATGGGAAGAGGAAAGCCGGCGAGCAGAGAATAAAAGCTCAAAACCAACGTATTTTTCAAAATAACCGTAAACATGGGCATAGAGAAAAACCGGCTAAAATATTTCAGTCCCGCCCACGAACTGCCCATAATTCCCGCAGCCGGCTTAAAATCCTTAAAAGCAATCAGGATACCGTACATTGGCATATAATTGAATACGATCAGCAACAAAACCGCAGGAAGTAAGAACAGGTATAATTCGTAACTCTGTAAAATTCTTTTACCCAGCAGACGCCCATTCGCACTTTTTGGCACAGAGCGGTTTTTTCTCATATCTCTTTTCAACTCCTTGTGTTAGGGTGTACCATCCAGGCTTAAGATAAAAACCATGTAATAAATTTATGTGCCGCTTCCCGCTTAAACCGCCTTTTGCCGCTGCCGTAAAGCAGCGGCAAAAGGGATTTATCGGCCGGTAAAAAACGCTTTAGCTCAGTAATAATCCTACTTGGTCATCAGATCGTAGCCTTTTTGCTTAAGGGCAATGAACTCATCCAGGCCAAGCTCCTTCATTTTTGCCACATAGGCATCCCAAGCGGCGTCGATATCCTGCTTTCCGGTTATGAAATCGGCAAACGTGCTCTTACGGTAGCTGGAAAGGTCTGTACTATACTGATTGAGCATATTGGTGTCATCCGTACTTAGAGAACCGGATACATAGACCATCTCATTGGGCATCACACAATCCTGGTAGACATTATAGTAAGCCCATGCTCTGGAATTTTCCGTGTCGGCAGTCACATCAGTCCAGACATTCTCGTAGAAATTGGTATCAAACAGCCCTACAAAGCTATTCTGCGCACCTAGATCCTTCGTATTGGCTGTCCACAGATCCTGAGACTCTTCCCAGAAGATAGAGTACGCTTTTCCGGCGTCGTCATAATCCCAGACAATGCCCTTTGTTCCGCGTCCGACCGTCAGTTTCAGATCGGTATCGGTAGCAATCGCTTCAAACAGACGGGTAGTTGCAACGGGGTACTTGTTGTTGACAGTGATAATCGCCGCGTTAGCGGGAGCGGGCGTATAAGCCTGGCTGCGCATCAGGGGCGTGCTGCCGTTTCCGCTGTCCAGTGGTTTTATAGAGATCCCGATATCGGTCTGGCGGTTGGTATAGGAGCCGTAGGAAAAAATAACAGGCGGATTGGAACTGATCTTCGCAGCATAAGTGTTCCAGTCGTCGGTAAACACTTCCGGAGGAATCAGTCCCGCAGAATATAGTTCTTTTAAATATTTAAGTGGTTCTTTAATAGCCGGATTAGTGGCTTGGTCTTTAACAACACCATTATCCACATAAATGTAATCAGCACTGGTAATATAAACCCCGAAGCTGCCGTAAATATCAAACTGTCCGCCGATATAGCTGTCAAAAAGGAAATAGAAAGGTGTTACCTCAGCAGGAATGGAACCTTTTCCGGCATTTTCTTTAATAGCAGCCAGCGTATCCTTAAATTCCCCGGTGGTAGTAGGTACCGGCAGATTCAGCTCATCCAGCCAGCTCTTCATAACGATCCACTGATCGCGCAAATTGCGGCTGGCCGGATCAAAATCAAGGTAAGGCAGGCTGTAAAGCTTTCCGTCGGTGGCAAGGGAAGAGTTGTAAACCAAGGGATTTGCCTGCATAAGCTGATACCAGGTAGGAGCATACTGCTCCAGCAAAGGCTCCAGTTCTACAAAATAACCTCCGTCCACCGCATTGGTGATTTGGTTGGCAGACGCTCCGACACCCATCAGTAAATCCGGAAATTCGCCGCTGGCAAACATCAGGTCTACTTTATCGGCATCTTTGAGAACCTCCAGGTCCAGCGTGATATTCGTTTTTTCTGCAACAGTTTTCCAAATGTTAGACTCCCCCATATCGGGGAAAACAGCATTATACTTGACAGCTGCTTTCAGTGTAATCGGCTCCGATGTAATGGGCAGCCCCTCGGCGTTGGTAACGCCGCCTTCATCCAAACCGGTTGCGGCGCTTCCGTCCGGCTGAGAAGAAGATGTGCTGGAAGAATTGCTGCTTTGACCGCAGCCGGCCAGCATGCTGAAGCTCAGCGCAGCGGCCGCAAGGAATGCAAGAACAGAGCGAATTTGCCTTTTTTGCATAATTAAAAGCCTCCCTATTGCATTTTTATATTTTTTTCAGGCATTCAAATGGCAAACCATTTTCGGGCCAGAAAAGACAATTGTGTAAGCTGCCCCATTTCCATCTTGCAACGCTCTGAAAAGTGATCGGCGTTTTGAATCCGGCTGCTAATTTCAATGGGAACGCCCTGCAGGGTCAGACTATACTTTGCGTTAACGGGATAATACTGATATTCTGCCATGGAACAGGTCCCGATAAACTGCTGCACCTGTTCGGCTTTTTGGGGATCTTCCTTAAAATGATGGCAAAGCCAGCCATAAAACTCTGGATGAATATTTGCCATAATCCCGCTGTATCCATGAGCGCCCATGCGCAGGCTTTCCAGAAGAGTCGCGCTGTTGGCGTTAAAAAGCTTGATGTTCGTTCCGGAGAGAGTATCCAGCTTTTCTTTGATCTGCGCAAGATCACAGCAGGTGTCTTTAATAAACAAAAACCGGCCCGACCGAATACACCAGTGTATCACCTTCGGTGTAAGCAGGCGTTTATACGGATAAGGGCACTCGTAAATACCAAGAGGGATATCCGGCACCTGATTTGCAAATGTCTCCATTCTTTGCAGAAGCACGTCGTCGGATTCATTTTCCGACGCAAACCGGTTCGGCAGCACCACATAGGCTTCCACCCCGGGGTAAAAGATCTCCTTCGCCTCCCGCACCTGATCTTCCAAGGAGTCTGCCGTATGGCCCGAAACGATAACCTGAATATTTCGGGGAATTTTTTCAGAAATAAAACGGATTATCCTTTTTCTTTCTTCCAAAGAAAGAAAAAACATCTCGCTGGACTGGCATAGAGCAAAAATACCGTCTACTTTTCGTTCTTCATAAAAGGACAGTAGTTTTTCGATTCCTGCATAATCGACGGTGCCCTCCCTGGTAAAAGGTGTGAGCATAGTTGGCCAAACGCCGTTATGTATAGAGCCCATACAAAAACCTCACTTGTTCTTTAATAATGAAAGATGTTCTTTGATTATGAAAATATAGTTCTATATTTAAGAACAACGTTCTTTAAAACAGCTATAACCCACATCTTTCCTCTGCATTACTATATCATGAGTGAAATTTGTTGTCAATAGCTATTTTTTTTTATTTTAATAAAAGAAAATAGTGCACAATATCTATTATAGGCCACTTTACAAGTTGTGTGTATTCTGATATAATTAACTATGTTCTATAATAATGAATAACCGATTTAAAATATAGGCTAAAGAGGGATAATTATGCAGGATGAAATTAAGGTAAAATCGCTTAAAAAAGCACTGGATGTCCTAGAATGCTTTACCGTTAAAAAACCTGAGCTTGGCATTACGGAAATCGGCGATATACTGGGTCTTTACAAAAGCAATGTCCACAACATCATTTCAACTTTTGAACAATGCGGATACATAGAAAAAAATCCGGAAAATAATAAATACCGTCTCGGTATGAAAATTTTAGAGCTTGCTTATGTCATCAATTCCAATTTAGGTCTTCATAAAATTGTTCATCCATTTATGAGCGCGCTATCCAATGAAATCAATGAGGTCTTATATTTTGCCCTGCCGAAAGAAGATGAAATCATCTATCTGGAAGGCGTTTATCCCAGTTCCTCGTATAGTGCCCGGTCGATGGTAGGCGAAAAAGCCGAAATGTACTGCACCTCCCTGGGAAAAGCGATTTTAGCCTATCTGCCAAAGGAAAAGCGCGACCGGATCATAAAAAATCAAAGCATGACCGCCTACACTCCCACTACGATCACCGATCCGTCCGTTCTGCTGACCGAGCTGCGTAAAATCCGGGATCAGGGGTACAGCGTCGATAACATGGAGCATGAGTTTGGTATAAAATGTGTGGGCGTCCCTGTGTTTAAAAGGGACGGCGCTTTGCTGGGAGCAATCAGTATCTCCGGTCCGTCCCTCCGCTTTGACGATCAAACCATTGCCGAATATGTCAAAAAACTGCAGCATTGCAGCCGCGAGATCAGCATGAGAATCTAGAAAGTAATTTTCTCCTGTCATCGGGATTTATGTACCCGCACAGGCATTTCTGTTTATTTACAACTCTGATAAAGTCAAGTTCAATACAAACGGCAAGTATGCACCTGTTGTATTTATTGGTGATATTTGTTAAAATTGACTTGATCTTATTTGAGAAAATAATTGGGAGGTAAACAGAAAATGCTGAGAAGACTTCTTGCAGGTTCCCTTTTGCTGGCTCTATTCCTGCTGGCTTCCTGTCAAGCAAGGCGGGGCGTGGTGGTATCGGACTCCTACACTGTTTCGGCGATACCGGGGGTAGATGAATCCGCTCCGGAATTTTCCGGCGGCAGCGAGGCGGAAAGCGGGAAGCCGGAGGATTCTTCCGTTCCCCCTGTTTCCAGTCAGCCCATATCCTCCGCTTCTTCCGAAAGCGCGTCCTTCGTAGCCACGGAGTGGTGGCAGAAGGAGCTTTTGGGCAGCGCGCTGGAAAAGCCGGAAAACTATCTGCTCAGCTGCATTATCTTTCGCAATTCCGATATGATAAGCGTCTATTCGCCGGATTTGTTCCTTTCCTCCAAAGGGCAGTTCGCCGATTTTTCCCTTGTCTTAACCTCCGCGAAGGAAACGAACGATCTGGGAGACCGGCTGACCGACGTTTCCTTCTTTGAGGTGCTGCTGAGCGACTACACCAAATATACCGGAACCTTTTATGAGAAAGGAATCGCCTTAACCCGCTCTTTCTCCTCGGAGGACGCCTGCGAACCCGTCTTGCTTGCCATTGACGAAAAGGATTATCAAACCATTCTGGATGCGGCCCGCAGGAGCTTTGCGGAAGAGCCCTTAATCTGCTATCCGT
>ENA-UOOK01005315-UOOK01005315.1-fermentation-metagenome-genome-assembly--contig:-NODE-5315-length-12993-cov-3.980136_pt1 | contig 12993 bp, 13 predicted proteins | sample MGYA00245777_ERZ724023 | MGnify/ENA primary metagenome ERZ724023 (study PRJEB28704, sample SAMN03018312) | fermentation metagenome | biome: anthropogenic terrestrial biome; feature: soil; material... | reverse complement strand
AGGCTAAGGCGGCCTTCGTTATTTTGCAGCTAAATGACTTGTTGCAGTAAAATCATATGCACACACCGCATAACAGGCGATAAATACGGGAAAAGCCTATGAAACCCGGAATATCTTTCGTAAAAGATATACAGACTGCTTTCGATTCCATAGGCTCCTCTCCCGTTTTGATCCGTGTGTATACGAGCGGCTATTTTGTGAATTTACCGTCATAGTAATCCTGATTCCACTGGATATAATAAGGATAGTTATATGTTTCCAATTGTTTCAGGTATTCGTTCCAGCTTGCATCCGTCACCCCATTGATGATACTGTTTGCGGTAAAGGTGTTGATATAGTCAAGCAGGCCTTCCGTTTGGAAGCTGAACTCCTCCTGCTTGTCGGCGGGTACAACTGCCTGCGACATGATTTCCTTTTCGAAGAAAGGAGCATAGGCATCCATGGCAATGGTACGTACCGACACGCGTATTGCTGGCAGGAAATCTGCCGGATGTATTCCTCGGCCTTCACAGCAGAAGATTTGAAAAAGTACGGCTATGATAAATACATCATCAATATCGGTACATCCACACTCAATTCATCTTTGGGAACCGTTAACAATCATCCTCTGGTATACAATGCCATAGCGGCGGATATTGTCAATGATCCTACCAGTACATATTGGTTTCTTCTTCCGCTTTCTGTACAAAATGTTTTTCGTCATAATTTTCCGTCGCATCGTTGAGATGTCTGCCGACTGCCACCGTCAGCGTTTCCTTTTCCTTGACGATGGGAAGCCCGGTCAGATACAAATTTCCATCCATTTGACGATCGCCGTTGCTGCCGTCATCGTTCTTTGCCGCATCCGTCGGAGCCGGTGTTTGTGATGCGTTTCCGGGAGAATCCCCTCCTTGGTTTATACAGCTTGCCAGCATGGAAATCATCAGAAAAGACGCCAATAATATGGCTACCAGTTTTGCCGCTGATGTTCCCGTTCTTGTTATTCTTCTTTTCATTTAAGTTGACCACCTTTCATTTTATATTACTTGTATTTTATATCGTTCAAATGCATCCTTTGCATGAGCTCACTTTATGGGAAATTATCCCTTCAAGGATCCGATCATCACACCCTGTACGAAATACTTCTGCAGGAATGGATACAGACACATGATAGGCAGTGTGGAAATCACGATGACCGCATATTTGATAACCGCTACCATCTTTTTATAAGCACTTGCCATTTTTCCGTCGGCGATGTCATTCTGTGTCTGCGTCAGCAATATTTCACGCAGGAAAATCTGCAGCGGATGCTTGGACCGGTCCGTCAGATAGATCAGTGCGTTAAAATACGAGTTCCAATAGCCGACGGCCAGACAAAGACCGATAACGGATATGATTGCCTTCGACAGCGGAAGTACCACGGAAAAAAAGAACCTGGTATTGCCGCACTCGTCTATCTCCGCCGCCTCCCGGAGGTCCGGCGGGATGTTGCTTGCAAAGAAAGTACGGATCAGAATAATGTTATAGACCGATACGGATCCGAGTATCACAACGATTCCTCTGCTGTTGAGCAGGCCGAGGGACTTTACCACCAGATAAGTGGGGATCAGACCGCCGCTGAAGTACATGGTAAACACCATGAAAGCCGTTATGATCTTGCGGCCTGGCAGGTCATTTCTTGAAAGGGAATATCCCGCCAGGAGGCTTGGAAATAATCCAAGCGCTGTTCCTCCTATCGTATAAATGACAATATTCATATAGCCGGTCCCGATACGCGGGTCCGAAAGTACATGCTGATAGCCTGTAAAGTGGAGACCCTTAGGCCATAAAAGAAGCTCTCCGGAATTTACAAAAGTTGAATTGGAAATGGATGCCACCAAAACATAATAAGCCGGATAAATGGTAACCAGAAATACCAGCGACAAAAACAGGTAGTTGATTGCATTGAATATATGATCCGATCTTGTCAGTGCAATTCTGTTCCTTTTTCGACGATTCGCCACAAGGAGCCCTCCTTCATTATCCTAATCATCATAAGTCATCATAAGTCAAGAATCCGTTTACCAAATTACCAAAGGCTGGTATCCGTAAGTTTGCCGGAAACGTAATTGACAAGTGCCAGCAACACAAAATTGATTACATTATTGAACAATCCGATAGCGGAGGAATAGCTGAACTTCTGACTCAGGATTCCCATCTTGTAGGTATACGTCGAAATCACCTCGGACACACTCATGATCAGATCATTCTGCATCAGGTAAACCTTCTCAAACCCTACGCTCATAATGCTTCCACTGCTCAGTATCAGCATGATTACCATAGTGGGCATAATTCCCGGAACATCAATATGCCAGATACGCCGGAGTTTTCCAGCGCCGTCAATGATTGCCGCTTCGTGAAGCTCAGGATTGATAGATGTTAAAGCGGCCAGATAAATAATAGAGCCCCACCCGGCTCCCTGCCAGATTCCGGACCAAACATACAGATGGCGAAAATATTTGGGTTGGCCCATATAATAGGCAGGCTGTATTCCCAGACTTTCGATCAATCTGCTGATAAACCCGGATTCCATAGACAGGAAAGAAGAGAGCATACCGATCAATACGACCAGCGAGATCGTGCTATGGAAACATTCATCGTATCGCATCGAATTTTATCGGTTATTGCATATAGCGTACCACATTACACATTTTTGTAAAGTATCTTCGAACCGGTTGAACTGGTTACTGGGGCTTGATAGCTGAGAGCGATTGAAACCCGTCGCTTATTGTCGTTTATAGGTTCCCCTTACAAAAGCTACCGATCCGGATGTTTGCGTTTACAGACTCTTATCCCTTCCCTGCTTCCTGAAAAATTTCAGGTTTTTGCCCGGAGTCGTACCATATAGTCGTCTATAGTAGCTGATAAAACTTGAACTTTTATGAAATCCGCACATTTCCGCGGCCATGGATACATTCGCTCCGCTGTGAAGCATAAGCATCCAGGCGCGTTCGGTTCGCATGCGGTTGAGATACTCATACGGAGTGAACCCGGTTTCCTTTTTAAAAGTTTTTATCATATGCGATTTGTTTACAAAGCACAAGTTTTCCAGTTGATCGAGTGTAATCTTCTTTCCGTAATTCTTTTCAAAGTAACCGATAATCTTATGGCTGATGCTTTGCCATTGTTCCGCACCGGCCAGCATTTTCTTTCCGAGCAGATAAAGCAGCCTGGACGTCTCATAGGTGAGTTCCACTTCCCCCGCCGCTCCCTCAAAACCGTCCTGCTGTGATTTTTCGAGCAGCATACGGATGATATCCGTATATTCCGGAACCGGCATATTCAAGGAATAGACGGCTCCTTCCCTTTTTGCCTTCGATGTGAAATAATCCGTCAAACGAGTCGATATGTCGCCGAACGGATGGATCCAGTAATATTTCCACAGCTCCTCGGTTGTCAAGCTTTCGGCAGTGTATTCATAGGTTGTACCGGGAGGTATGATCAGGACGGTATCGCTTTTCAGTGGATAATTACGGTTACGGGTGTTGATGGAACCATTTCCGCTTATGCCGAAGAGGATCAGATAAAAGCTGTTACCCGCAGGCATATTATACCGGTATGTGGGGAAGCATTCGCGGTATCCAATCGAGAAAAAACAAGCGAGGGAAGCGGCAGCGCTTTTTGAAAATTTCGGTGCGTATAGGTATTGGTAAGAGTGAACCGTTTTGTCCAAAACCAATCGTTTCCACCTCCGGATTGCCGACAATACCAAATTATTGGCCTTTTATACCTGAATATCCTGCTTCTATTGTACTATTATTGATGTCATTTCGCAACCACACTAAAATAGAAATGAAATAGAAGTGGAAGTGGAACAGAGGAGAAAAAGGAAAAACAGAAGTTGAATGGAAAGCGAATGGATCAATAAGGGAGAAACGAAAAGATTGGAGGGATTTTCTGAAATGAAGACAAAAACTTATATGGTAGAGGCCGGAGGGTTTCAAAACCGCGGAGGCTGGACACTGGACACGCAGTTTACCGTTAACATGGGTTCGCCCTATCTGATCGCGCATGGAACAGGAAACCCGGTTTCGGATGCGAAGGCAACCTTCTCCGTGACGGAAGCCGGCGAATATCGCTTATTCGCTTTTACAAAGAACTGGGTTGCCGGATGGGCGCCTTCCTACACACCGGGAGTATTTACCGTCACGGTGAACGGAAGGGAAGCCGGGTTCCGATTCGGCAATAATGGGGTCGATTGGGGATGGCAATACGGCGGCATCGTAACGTTGGGCGCATCGGAAAACACGATCGGATTGAGAGATTTGAGCGGCTTTGACGGACGCTGCGCCACGCTGCTGCTGACATGCGACGATACGTTCGTTCCTCCGGACGATATCAACGCGATGACAGAACTGCGGCGCAGGCTCAACGATAATACCGAAGATGACGATGGCGGCAGCTTTGATCTGATCGTTGCGGGTGCCGGTATCGCCGGAATCTGTACGGCGTTGTCCGCCGCAAGGCGGGGGCTGCGGGTGGCGTTGGTGCAGGACAGGGAAGTTGTCGGCGGCAACAACAGTTCCGAGGTGCGTGTCTGGCTGGGAGGAAGGACCTGTTTCGAGCCTTTCCCGCGGGTCGGCAGCATTGTGGAGGAACTGGAGCAAAGGGTAATGGAGCACTACGGGCCGGCCAACCGCGCAGAAAATTACGAGGATGACAAAAAGCTCGCATTGCTCGAATCGGAGAAAAATATAACGTTATTTCTGGGTCACATCCTCACGGCATGTCAAGTGGACAATGCCAGAATCAAATCGGTTACCGTCTATAATATAGCGAATAACCGATATAAAAGACTGACCGCGCCGCTGTATTCGGACTGTACCGGTGACGCGACGCTGGGTTTTGAGGCGGGCGCGCATTATGAGCAGACCACAAATTTTCATATGGGAATGAGCAACTGGTGGTGCCTGGAGGATACCGGAAAACCGCAGTCATTTCCCCTCTGTCCCTGGGCAATCGATCTTCGCGACTGTGATTTCCCGGGAAGAAAGCGTACTATGCCGGACAAATCCCGGGAAGAACGCGCACGCTATCTGGGTTGTTGGTTCTGGGAGGCCGGAATGGAGACCGATGCCATCTTATCCGCGGAACAAGCCCGCGATACCAACCTCAGGGCAATGTACGGCGCGGTCGACTGCCTGAAAAATCATGACGGGGATTTCGGGACATATCGCCTCGGCGGCAGCTGTATTATCGGCGGCAAGCGGGAATCGAGACGGCTGCTGGGCGATGTGATTCTCACGAAAGCCGATGTCAGTAACCGGGTGGACTATGAGGATGCGTGCGTTCCCGCCACATGGAATTTTGATGTGCATTATCCCGATATCACCTATTTCGGGGCTTTTGCAAAGGGCGGTAGCTTTCTTACCAAAGCATGGTATGAAAAATACAAATTACCGTATTTCATACCATATCGCTGCCTGTATTCCCGTAATATCGGCAACCTGTTCATGGCAGGGCGGAATATCAGCGTTACGCATGATGCACTCGGCGCGACAAGAGTAATGCGCACAGGCGGCATGATGGGAGAGGTAAACGGTGCCGCCGCATTCCTGTGCGCAAAATACGGCTGTACGCCGTCTGAAGTTTACAGGAAGCACTTAAGCGAATTTGTCAATGAAATAAGATAGGCTTATGCTGCGATTTCGCCGGTTGGTTCTGCAACTAAGGCGTCCTTCGTTATGTTGCAGCAATACGACTTTTTACAGTAAAATCAAATGGTTTAGCTGGATATTGGGCCACGGTGGAATGGACGAGTCCATTCCACCGTGGCCTCTGTATCTTTGGCCTGTATTCTGACCTGAATATCCTGATCCTGATATTTCTGATCAAAGATCAAAGCCGACAAACCTGATTCGGTTTGATTTCAACCGCCTTATCCTCCACGCCGATCCAAACGCTGATCGCCGAAGGATTGTATACGGAAGAGCAATCCATGGAAAATTCCAAATTTCTCTGGGCTTGTACATATCGGTAAATATCCATATTGGATGCAAACCAGACTTCTTCCCTTCCGGAGACCAACCGGAAGAAATCTTCCATGACATTCCAATTGTTGTCTCTCGGGAATTCATAGCTGTGTCCCCATACATACAGCAGTGGCATGGTCAGGTATCTGGAGATCTCAAGAAAACGCTGAGCTGTTTCCAGGAGATTATGATTGTGGTGGCAGGTCGGATGCCATTGCAGGAAATCCTTCGGCAAATCGAAGGAATTCGTAGCCAGTGTCGTTCTGCTGTAAACGATCCCCTGGGCTCTCAGCAGCCTTAACACTTCATCATCGTAGGCGCCGAAGGGATAGGACATGCCCTTGACCGGATAATTCACCGCCCGTTCCAGGTTGACTCTGTCCTGCCGGATTTCCTCACAAACCCGTTCCCGGGGCACGCGATTCAGAAAAGGATGCGTCAGAGTATGTACGGAGACCTCATGGCCTTCATATAATTTGCCGACCTCTTCCCCGGTGATATATCCTTCCCTTCCGAAAAATCCCGAGTTCAAATGAAAAGTGGCTTTCATCCCGTACCGGTTGCACAGCTCCACCAGCTGTCTGTCATAGATTCTCCCGTCGTCATAGCTCAGGGTAACCGCTTTGGTTTTGCCATAAGGATAGGTATTCAGGGTTACGCTCATTTTATTTCTCCTCCCAATCAAAGTGAAAGATAACGTATGCAGTTTATAATCAGAGTTTATTCCCCTTTTCCTTCCCAGTCAATACGGAACTTGAGCTTTGTGTGAACTTAATTCCGCTGCAAAAACTCATCCGCCGAAGCCGTGTTGCTGCCCGCATATTTTACTGACTCCCGGAAACAATAACCAAAAATGAAAAAGCGGGATGAAAAGGACCGGAATTCAGGCTTTTTCCCCCTGCTCAATAACAGCGGAAAGGATGAAGTATAAAATGAACAGGCAACAACCAAATATCAATACCCCCGCCGGCTTCCCGGAACAGCATCAGAACCTGCAGCCCGGCTCTCAAAAAGATATGAATCCCAAGCCCGTGACAGAAGATCCGTCTTATCGTGGCTCCGGTAAACTGGATGGGCTGGTCGCCATCGTTACAGGCGGAGACAGCGGAATCGGACAGGCTGTGGCAACCGCATTTGCAAAGGAGGGGGCGGATATCGTCGTTCCTTTTTACAGCCAGCAACCGGATGCCGATGAAACGGTGCAAATGGTGAAGGCGGCGGGACGCCGGTGTGTTCTTGTCAAATGCGACCTGAAAAAGGAAGAATCCGCAATGCAGGTTGTGGATACTGCCGTCAGGGAGTTCGGCCACATCGATGTCCTGGTGAACAATATCGCAGTGCAATATCCTCAAAACAGCATCGAGGATATTACGGCCCAGCAGCTCACAAATACATTCGCCACCAATGTTTTCAGCTTTTTTTATATGATCCGGGCCACACTTCCACATTTGAACCCCGGTGCTTCCATCATCAACACCGCCTCGGTCACCGCTTATAAAGGCAGTCTCACTCTGATCGATTATTCGGCTACAAAAGGCGCTATCGTTGCCCTCACGCGTTCCCTGGCACTGTCCCTGGCCGCTCGGAAAATCCGCGTCAATGCCGTGGCCCCCGGTCCGGTATGGACGCCGTTGATCGTATCCAGCTTTTCCGAGCAGGAAGTCGCCAAATTCGGTACGGACGTACCGATGGGAAGAGCCGCGCAGCCTGCGGAACTGGCGCCTGCTTATGTATATCTTGCCGGAAAGGATTCGTCCTATGTGACCGGACAAGTCCTCCATGTAAACGGCGGCGTGATCACGGAGAGCTGAGGAGCGGGAAGTGTTTCCCCGGAAGCAGCAAGGCCGCCTGATATGCTGCCTGCCATTCAGCCAGGGGCTGCATCCCTGAAACCCCGGCGCGGGAAAATATAAAGGATTTCGGATATGCACAGTTTTCATGGAACAAATAAACGCCGGTCTTATTTTGAAGGCTGGTATTTCAAACATCAAAACGGCAGGGATACTGCAGCGCTGATTCCCGCTTTTCATACAGATGAAACAGGAAAGCCCTCGGCATCCCTGCAGATCCTGACGGATCTTGAATCGGTCAGCCTTGATTTCCCGGCCGAGGCATTCCGGGCAGACAGGCACAGACTGCTGGTGAGGCTCGGGGACTGTCTCTTTTCAGAACTGGGATGTATACTGGATGTGAAAACCGAAGATTATCAGATCCGAGGAAAATTGTATTACGGCCCCTTTTTTCAGCCGAAGTATGATATTATGGGTCCCTTTCGCTTTGTTCCTTTTATGGAATGCCGTCACAGCGTATTCAGTTTGTTTCATCGAGTCAACGGAGACCTCATAATAAACGGAAGGGAAATCCATTTTGATGAAGGAACCGGATATGCGGAGGGCGACCGCGGAGTTTCGTTTCCGGGGCGCTACCTCTGGACCCAGTGCTGCCGCAACGGCAACAGCATCATGCTTTCCGTAGCGGATATCCCGTTTCTCGGCGGCAGCTTTATCGGCTGCATCGGATTTCTGCTGCTGAATGGAAAGGAGCATCGGATCGGTACGTATCTGGGTGCCAAACTTCTGCATATCAGTGAAAACAAAATCGTGCTGCGGCAAGACCGGCTTATCCTTTGTATAGAGGCACAGGAAAACCGGGCTCAACCGCTGAGAGCGCCGCATTTCGGCAATATGACCCGGACGATCCATGAAAGTGCGGCCTGTTCCGTTCACTTTCACTGTTCCTTTCGCCAAAAAACCCTGTTCGATTTTATAAGCGACCAGGCAAGCTTCGAAAACCATTGGAGGGCTCTTTAATTATTATTTAATTTGTGTATCGGAAGGAATATTACAAAAAATGTAGAATAGTATTTAATGAGGACATGTTCCTAGTAAAATTTTCATGGAGGTGAAGATCATGGAGAAAGGAAAAACCACAATTAATGACTCCGTATTTGCTGAGATAACCAGGGAAGCGATGCAAAAGGTGGAGGATGTCTTCCGACAGGAGAAAAAAGGAGCTCTGCAGGGTCTCACCCGGGTTTTCACCGAAAGGTTTGCTCCACAGGTCACCGTGAAGAAAACGGAAAGCGCAGAGCCGGACAATGATTTCGGTACACTTTCCCTTGATGTAAAAATCAGCGTGCTTTATGGAGTAGTCATCCCCGAAGTGGCAAAAAAAGTCCGGGAAAAAATAATCAGTGAAATTGAAACCCTCACAGGCTATTCCGTCGAAAGAGTGGATATCAACATCGAGAAAATAATCAAACCGGAACAAATGGAAGAAGAAAAGGAAAAGCACGAGGAAGAAGAATCCGAATAAAAAAGCAAAACAGGAAGGCGCCCCCTCTACTGAAAGGTGGAGGGTGGCGTCTTTTTTTGCTGCAGCATAATCAATATTTTACGCAAGTCCAAACAGACGGGCGGCGTTTGCCACGATCAGGCAGACGACAATTCCGGTTATGGTCGGAACGGCAAATGATACGAGTGTCCATTTGAGGCTCTGCGTTTCTTTCTTTATGGTAAGGCAAGTGGTCCCGCAAGGCCAGTGCATCAGGGAAAAGAGCATAGTGCAAACCGCTGTGAGCCAGGTCCATCCGTGACTTACGAATAGCGTATGCAACTCGGACAGGCTTTCCAGATCGGTAAGGGACCCGGCTGCCATGTAGCTCATAATGATGATTGGAACGACGATTTCATTGGCCGGGAAGCCGAGGATAAACGCCATCAGAATATAGCCGTCCAAGCCGAGAAGTCTTGCAAACGGGTCGAGGAATCCGGCACATTGAGCAAGCAGGCTCAACCCTCCGACATGAATATTGGCAAGAATCCAAATGATGAGTCCGGCGGGCGCCGCAATGATTACTGCCCTGCCCAATACAAAAAGCGTCCTGTCGAGAATGGAGCGAACGATGACCTTGCCGATTTGCGGCCGGCGATAAGGCGGGAGCTCCAAATTGAAAGAAGATGGAACTCCTTTCAGTATTGTTTTCGACAACAGCTTCGAGATAAGCACGGTCATAATAACGCCAAGGACAATCACACCTGTCAGCATCAGCGTGGAAGTAATCGACTGGAACGCCCCTCCCACAGCTCCCGCGAAAAACATCTCTTCCTCGGTTGAGTTGGCCATCAGCGAATACGTACCCGGGATATCCACCATGATAAAATATCTTTTAAAGTGACATGAAACAGTAGAAAGTTTCTTAAGATTTATCGGCAGCTCCAATCCCCTTGAGAAAACGGAGTTAATTGAGCATTCGCTGAGTTCCTCCACGGTCTCGGATTTAAATGATCTGCTTGAATATTTCAGACGCAATACAGACGTGCAAAAACGTTTTGACGATTTTAAAATACAGAACAAATGAAATAGGAGTACGTTGCGGGACGGAGTCGTGTTCTGGTTTAAGTTTGCTTGAAAATCCGATCGGGAATTTGACCAATTAAAATACGCCGAATACTGAAAAGTTGTTGAATTTCAAACCCGCAAAATATTATCGGGTTGAAATGTTTCTGGGTTATATCCGCAAAACTATTTTAAAAATATTACTGCGGCGAGGGTATCATGTGTACATCGGCAAAATAGGAAATGCCGAGATTGATTTTGTGGCTACCCGACAGGAAAATAAGTTATATATTCAGATAGCTCAGCAAACCTCAAAGGATGAAACAGAGGAACAAGAGTACGGCAGATTACTCGGCATTGCAGATAATTATCCCAAGTATGTTTTGAGGGCAGACGAATTGGCGGGCGGGAATTACCAGGGCATTAAAACAATGAATATTGCTGAGTTCTTGTTAAGCTCTGAGTATTAATAGCAAATCCTTTATCATCAAGAGCTCACCAGCAGAATGCATTTCCCGATATAAACGGAAGCACTATTTGTCCATTTATCCACTATACCATTTACGTCCGGGCGCCCATGGCTGCCCAATCCGTCTGTTTGACACGCTGTCATGCGGCGTTGCGCTTATATTTTCCCATTATCCAAAATCCTCTTGACATATTACCGAAATACTATTGACCTTTGTGGCTTTGTATGATCTGCAGGGCTTCTTCCCGTTTTACTCCGTCGACCAGTGTTTTGTTTTCCAGCACCATGATGCGGTCGGCTATCTGCATGGTGCTTTCCCGATGGGTGATCAGCAGAATACCGCAGCCACGGTTCTTCAGCAAACGAATGGATGAAAGGACCTTTTCTTCAGAAACCGCATCGAGTGAAGATGTTGGCTCATCAAGAATCAGGAAGGGGGATTCCCGTATGAAAGCCCTGGCGATAGCCACCCGTTGTCCCTGCCCGCCGGAGAGGTTGCTGCCGTCCGGCCCTGCATGGGCATCTACCCCTGTGAGCAGTATTTTCCCCGAATAATCAATAAGCTGCAAAAGGGCTTTTACGATTGTTGATTTCCCGCTGCCGCTTGCTCCCACCAAAGCTACAATTTCGCCCCGCACAATAGAAAAGAGAGAAGCTTGTTGATCCAAAGGCCTATCAGCTGCATCGCCGCCAACCCTGGACAACAGTTCATGGCTGTTGATTTTCTCCAATGCTGCATATTCGGACCTGCACAAATTGTCAATGAGTTTATTCTGAAGCTTTTGCGTTAGTTCTATTGTCATTTTCCCTCCAAAACACATAACGGCAACAGAAAGAACAATGGAACCAATCAGAAAAAAGATAAGCATGACAACAACCCTGAGAACATAATCAAATGATGCGCCATATTCAGATAAGTCAATGATTTTCCCCGAATAGTACACCAACAAAAACTCGAGCACAGACTGAATGAAAACGACGATCGAAAGTATGACAATAGTGGAAGTAAAGTGCCGTCCATATATTTGTTTCATAAACGCATATAATGAAAACTTATTAGCCATTGAGCTCCCCCTTACTGCCAGAGACAACCCTTTCGGTAATTTTATCCTTTATATAATGTTACTGCCCAAAAAGCGTATATGTTGATTATATTGTGGATTGCAGACAGGACTATGGGTGGTTTCAGCGGAAGCAAGCCGGGGATACCCGAAATGACACCCAGGCACATAGTCTCGAAATAACGAGAATCTCATGATTTTGGCCGATTGTCGCATACTATTATAGATAAGCAGAATGTATGAAGGGAAGAATGCCTGTGACAAATTCGACACAATGGTCAAACAGATTGATAAACGAAAAATCCCCTTATCTCCTCCAGCACGCCCATAACCCCGTTGATTGGTACCCCTGGGGCGACGAAGCGTTCAATAGAGCAAAAGCCGAGGATAAGCCTATCTTCCTGTCCATAGGTTATTCCACCTGCCACTGGTGCCATGTCATGGCACGGGAATCCTTTGAAGATCCGACCGTAGCCGGAATATTGAACCGATCGTTCGTTTCCGTCAAGGTGGACCGGGAGGAACGCCCGGATGTGGACGCGGTCTATATGGCGGTGTGTCAGGCACTGACAGGACAGGGGGGATGGCCTCTTACTCTCCTTTTGGATACGGAAAAGCGGCCGTTTTATGCCGCAACTTACCTGCCGAAAAGCACCGGGTACGGGAGAATCGGGCTGACGGAACTGCTTCTTAAAGTATCGGAATTGTGGGAGACTTCCCGAAACCAGCTGTTGGAGAGCGGTGAGGAGATCATGGAAGCCATGCGGGAGCAGGATAGAACAGAGCACATACAGGAGCCGTTACAAGGGCCGGGAGAAAATCTACTTTATGAGGCGTTCGGCGCCTTCGCACATTCCTATGACAGCCGGTTCGGCGGCTTCGGAAAAGCGCCGAAATTCCCGGCGGCACATAATCTGCTGTTTCTGCTGCGGTATGCGGAGGAAGAAAATCCCGCCGCAAGGGAAATGGCGCTGCACACACTGGAAGGCATGTACCGGGGCGGGCTGTTCGATCCTGTCGGCGGCGGATTTTCGCGCTACTCCACCGATGAAAAATGGCTTGTCCCCCATTTTGAGAAAACGCTCTATGATAATGCGTTGCTGGTAATAGCATATCTGGATGCTTACGCCCGGAC
>ENA-UOOK01005313-UOOK01005313.1-fermentation-metagenome-genome-assembly--contig:-NODE-5313-length-12994-cov-4.342453_pt1 | contig 12994 bp, 23 predicted proteins | sample MGYA00245777_ERZ724023 | MGnify/ENA primary metagenome ERZ724023 (study PRJEB28704, sample SAMN03018312) | fermentation metagenome | biome: anthropogenic terrestrial biome; feature: soil; material... | reverse complement strand
CATGTCGGGACAGACGGGCTCGCTGAACGCAAGCGTCGCGGCGGCGCTCGGCATGTTCGAGTGGGCCCGCTCCTGGGGAACAGGGGGGAGTGCCTCGCACCTAAACGTCTGATCCGGCCGCTTCCCCTGAAACTCAGTCTCCACGTTTTCGAAAACGAACGAAGAGGACAGAGCGACCCACTCGTCAGGTGGTTCGAGGGATCCCGCAACGTCCGGGAAAAGAACGAACGTCACCCCCTGAACCAGGGTAACAAGATGAACGTACCACTGCGAATATATTATAATGTTGGACAAGATATAATTAATAATTACAAGGAGGATTTAATTTGAGTAATTGTAAATGCAAATCATGTGGCCGCATGTATCACCATTGTTCATCTTGTGGATATGACGGTGAGTGGTATGATCCAAGTGAATATTGTTGTGAAGAATGTGCTGGGAAAGGTTCTGAACATTTGGAACTCAAAAAGAAAATAGTTGATTTCATTGAATCGATGTCCGAAGAACAACGTGTAGTATTTCTTGATATAATAGAAAGTAACGAAAGCGAGGTATACGACATAATAAATCATGACCTGAAAGGACGTCTTGGTATCGAAGCCTGGGGATATTGGTAGAGTCGGTATTTTATGTTTTTATATAAATATAGAAAATAAAGACCACCTAATATTTTGGAGGCATTATTATGTATTACGACGACAGTACCAGGTTAAACATTGTTCGTTCTTGGAACATACAGCCCGGCGATTATGTGAACCTTGTTAGTTGGTTTGACGATGTCTGGGCTGAAGTTAAGAAAGTTGTTGGCGCCTGGATTGTGTTGTATAGACACGATGGAAAATACAAAATTGACATGATAAGTATTTCTAGAGTCCGGAAATTGTGTCGGAAAGAAAATGTTGATAAATTAACTACTTGCCGATTAATAACAGCAGATGGTATAATTCCAGCGACTTTCCCGATGAATACAAATGCAAGAACGTTTGTTGGCGATAAAAATATATACGTAAAGGATGATGAAGATATTCATTAACCAAAAACTTTATATACTACCGAAATAAGTTAGTTAATGTTAACATGTATTATGCTATTAGGTTTTGATACCGTAGTCTATTGTTAACCAAAAATCATAAATACATGAATACCAAAATGTATTTATACTAGTAAAATAAGTTAGTTATATAAGTTGTTGTAACACAACTTTGAATATAAGCAAAAATAAGAAAAAATGATAATGGAGAATTAGATAATATGAGTAATAGCGCATGGGACGAGCAGATCGTCGTAAAGGGTGCAGGGCTACAGACTGGCGTATACGAAACTACGTTTAAGGATGTAGTCCGAGAGAATAAAGTTGTGCAGTACAGGAGTGGACTATCTGGCCAGAAGGTTATCGGAAAAGAATATGATACTTTAACCGCTGACCAGAAGGCTATCGTTGACGGAATACCTGACGAATATTGGCCACAGAGACCAAATGAGGATGCTGCTAGAATGAAGGCAGCATTTGTGGACCAGTATAGATTTATTTTCACTGATCCAAAGACAGGCACGGACCTGAAGTTCGGTGTAGTATTTCCAGTGGCACAGTATTCCAAAGATGGTACAGTAATATCCGCCGGAAACAAGAGTTTGGTGGATTTCATTAGCCAGGCAACCGGAGCGCCCATCGTGCCAGGTGATACATTTACCATCCGGGATTATATCAAGCCTGGCGATGAATTCCAATTGGAACTTGTGAAGAATGGAAACTTCACGGAAATCGATAAGAACTCCGTTGTCAAGAAGGAACTCGCAAAACCCATTGTAAAGGGAGTAGAAGCACTTTCGCCGAGGGCAAAGGATCTCCTTGAGTTCCTAAAGAAAGACTACCAGGGACGTCCCAAGAGAGACGTTGTTGACCTGTATGGTACCGGACAGTTCGGCACTCTCCAGGAGACAATGGCGGCCTGGCAAGAAATCATGAAGAATGTGCCATATACTTCAGACGGAAAGACACTAGATTTCTCTGAGGCAGTATAGGGCTGCCTCCCACCCTTTATGTTTTTATGGGGGTTTAGAGAAATGTCAAGAATATGTGTAGATCTTTCCGACACAGATGAAGAATATTTCAAAAATATGTGTTGTCGAGAAGGTGAGTCAGTAACGTCAGCACTTGTTAGGATTGTGCAATGTGAAATTAAAAATAAACGTTTGCAGGTTGATCTGCGAGATGGCGGAAGGTAATATTTGTATAAGTTATAATAGTAATATTGTGTAGTGTGTAATAATAAATAGTATTATTCTTTTTTGAGATGTTTATATATGACAGATGTAATTAATGGAGATGTAATCGGCATTCCAGAAGGGGAAGTAGAATATCCGCTTCTGGGTAGTTTATGGGCTGGCACAAAAAAAGGAAAAACCTGGTTTGGTGCGAGTATGCCTAATGCGGTTTTGATTGATTTTCCGCCAGCAAAACTATCGTTTGGCAAAGTGGAAATTGATCAGATTGCGTTGAAGCGGACAGTTGGTGAAGGTTTCCGGAGTTTATTTAGTCCGATTAGGCAGGCAGATGGCACCCTTATTTGGAGACCAAAAATTGAGGGATTTGATTACAAGAACCAGTATCACTTTGTAAAATCATGGGAAGAATTTCAAGTTGCTATTGAAAAAGCATCTTATTATGCCGATGACATTTCTACACTGAATTGTGGAAAAGTCTGGGTAGTTCTGGATGATACATATAGGTGGAGGGCACTGGAAATACTTCATTACATTACGAAGAATAAAAGAAAGTGGCCCTCACAGCAAGAATTTGGTTTGATTACTCAGGCCATGTCTAGCCAAATAACGACCATCCAAAATTTCGCGAATGTTTTGTTGGTTCATAGAGCCGGAAAAGATTTCGATACCGGCGAAGTGATTCCATTAATTTATCCTAGCAGTGCGGATTTTAATTCTGATATTGTAGTTGAATTGGAACATCGTCAAATGTCTGATGGTAAGCATCAGGTTGCTATAATACATAGTACTGGTCATGATTTCCCGTGCAACAACCCAACATACCAAAATGAAGTAATTGATCCGACGCCAGATACTGTATTGGCTACTGCTAAGATACCGTCTTGTTTGTGGTGATGTAATGGAAATGACGTTTACTTGTGATTGTGGACATGATAATAGGTGGCCCATTCTTAGCAACAAAATTTCTAACTTTATTTGTGAAAAGTGTGGCAAGTTTATAGGTGCCTGCAATTCAAGAGAAGTTAGATTTTCTAATTTTGTTAGGTGTGACATCACGTATGATTATAATAACGGAGTAGTTAGTGTAAGACGTATTCCGGAACGTAGTAGTAATGGTTATTATTACGGGAGTTTTCTTTCTACTAATAGTACTACTAATTCTAGTTATTTTGTTGATAGTAGTGGTTCATGTAATTCAACTTGGTGATCATAAATGAAGTTACGTTATACTTGTGATTGTGGACATGACAATTTATGGCCAGTATTCGAAGGAAAAATTTCTAACTTTGTTTGTGATGGATGTGGTGATTTCATAGGTGCATATGGTAACGATTTGAAATTTGCAGGAGAAAAGGGTGTTGGTATATATAAAAAATATGATCCTATTGCGGAAGAACTTGTTTTGATGCGTGGTACTGATAATCATCAACATTGTGTGTTTGTTCCACAAGTTACGTGGGCATATAATTATTCCCCTGATACTATTGACGATACCACGAATTATTACCCAATTTCGTTTGAAACAACATCACATACTCCAATATCTGTTACTTATCACTGGTCTCAAGTATGACAATTCAGGTAGACACTCGGGAACACCTTATACCACAAATCAAAGATTATTTAGCAACTTCAATAATCGGACCAGAAGTTCCAGAATTTATTTTTAGGTGTTTGCCACTCGCAGATTACTTATTGGACAATAATGGCCATACTATTTTAATTGAAAGAAAAAGCATTAGCGATTTTTCGGGTTCGTACCGGGAATTAAAAGAAAGGCTCGCAGAAATGCGGCTTCTTGAATATGATAGAACTGGTTTGTTGTTAGAAGGTACTTATAGTATTGCCCAAGGATATATTTGGTTTTATAGAAACAATGAATTGATTCCTGGAATAAAGTATCAAACAATGTGTAATTTTTTAACTCACCAACAGGAACTTGGAACCCGAATGTATCGGACTCTTTCGTTAGAAGAAACCATCTGGAAATTAATACACATACATAATTACTTGCCAAAGTTAGATGCACCATCTCCTGCACTAAAGTGTGGTTCCGCAACAGAATTATTTGTACAATTGCCAGGGATTGGTCCTAAGTCCGTAAAAAAGTTGAAAGAAACTTATATTACCCCGTATGATGCATTATTAAATTTATCCGGAAAGTCTAAGAAAGTTTTGGAGAAGTGGTAAAATGTTTTTAGGTGATCAATTCAAGTTTTTAAAAAGTATTGCTCTTAAAAATCCCAAGGGAACAATAAAAGCATTTGGTAATTGGGACGGTTCGGGAATGTGTATAGATATAATACCCGATATTAAACAATCTTTTGCATATCTAAATAATGTCCCATATATAATCATGATGTCACCGAAAACGTATTCCGATTTTGTTTTGCATATTTCTTTTGATAACTTGTATAAGATTGGTGCATTATTTGGATGTGCACCAAATGATAGATCGTGGTTGTCTGTATGTAATGAATATGAAGATGATTGTGTTCTTGTTGTTGCAAAATCACAATACTACAACCCGGAATATGTGACTGGTCTGAAAGAAAAAGCGAATTTCTGTGATTTATCAACACTGGATTTAAGTGTTGTTTTAATAGACATTAGGTGATAACCATGAAGGTTCCCAAAGCAATAGAAGACTATGATCATACGTATTGTTTTATGCCTGTTGACCATTATCTAATAGACGACGATGGCAACGTAGTTGGCATGTTTCCGAAACCAAAAGAATTTTTGTTTAGTGAACAAAAATTTTCAAAAGTTGACAATATAGTATGTTTTATTAATTCTAAAAATATAAAAGAAGAATGGGATAGTGTATAATATGGTTCTTACTGGAAAGGATATTTTAAGCCGAGGAATTGTTACCGACGTTCTGAATGCTGGATTACAGACACAATCTGTTGGCATTGATTTGACAATTGCGAAAATAGAAACTTACATGAGTTCCGGCATAATTGATTTTGATAATTCAAAACGTACCAAGCCCCGGATGTCGGAAGTTTCTTTTATAGACGACGAATGTGATTTAAATCCTGGTGCATATTTAGTTAGTTTCAATGAGACTGTTAGTGTTCCTTTAGACAAAGTCGGAATTGCATTACCACGGTCCACTATGCTAAGGTGTGGCGCAACAATGGAGACCTCCATCTGGGATCCAGGATACACCGGAAAGTCACAATCGATGATGGTTGTTTATAATCCACAAGGAATCCGTTTTTGCAAGAATGCTCGAATCATGCAAATAATGTTCATGGATGTTGGACAAGTTGCGGAAGCATATTCTGGAATTTATAATGGTGAAGGTCTAAAATAATAAAGTTACTTTCTTATATTTTTTTGGGAGCATTGCTTTGAAAATATATGTGACGTCTTCGTTAGTAAATAGCGAATATATTGAAAATGTTGTGGCTATGCTTCAAAAACACAATCATGCTGTTTATAGATGTTCAAATTCTTTTCAAAAAAATAAAGGCCTAGTAGAACTTTCTGATGTAATAATAGTGATAGTGCCTTGTGGAATTTGGCCACATTTTGAAATAGGTTATTCCAACGGTATCAATAAGAAAACCATAGTATATTGTATTGATAGTAGAACTGATTTAACCATATACAAATTTGCTGATTTTATTACAAATTCTATATATGAAGTTCTTTACATTTTGTTGAGATGGGAAAAGGATAACAATTTTTATGTTGTTTAGGTGTGCAGGTATTACTTCTGGTACCATAAATGGTATTGGAATTTCTCTAGAAGTTTGGTTCCAAGGATGTAAATTTGGATGTCCTGGATGTCAAAATCCGGATTTGCAAAAGTTGGACGGAGGTCAACTTATTGATACTGATGTGGTTTTGGAACATTTAAATAATTACAAGGACTTTTATAATAGTATTGTTTTTTTAGGCGGTGAGCCTGTTTTACAACCAAAGGCTTTAAATAGTATCATTACTAATTGTAATATTCCGTCTATTTTATATACAGGATTTTTATATGAAGAACTTCCAGAAGATATTCAGGATGCTATGGATTTTATTGTAGATGGCACATATAATCAGGAATTAAAAATAAATGGCTTTCCAGTAACTAGTAATCAGCGAATTTGGCACAATGGCAAAATAATACACAAAGATTTCAGGAAGTTATAAATGACATTAACAGTAGGTTCTTTATTTTCTGGTATAGGTGGTTTTGATTTAGGTTTTGAGAAAGCTGGTATGGAAATTCGGTGGCAAGTAGAAATTGATGAATTTTGTCAAAAAGTATTAGAACAGCATTGGCCAAATGTTGAAAGATTTGATGACATAAAAAATATACAAGAATTACCATATGTTGATCTTATATGCGGAGGATTTCCATGCCAGCCTGTATCCACATGTGGTAGACATAAAGGTGATGAAGATGAAAGGTGGTTATGGCCGGAATTTTATAGGATTGTTTGCATGGTTAAACCAGAGTGGATTGTGGTTGAAAATGTCGCTGGGTTACTTTCTGCAAAAAATGGACAACTTTTCGGAGGAATACTTGCAAACTTGGCCCAAAGCGGGTATGATGCGGAATGGCAAGTGTTTTCTGCTTCCCAATTTGGATTACCCCACATTAGAAAAAGGCTGTTTTTGGTTGCCTACTCCAACAGCAAGCGATTACATAAGAATATATTTTCAAAAAAAAGTTATTTGCAATATGATAAAGAAAGGTACAAACTTTCAAATGACTCTTCCATATATATTGATGTGTTTAAACGTTCCTATCCAAATATATCCGATTATATACGAGAAGCTAATGGGATATCCAGCAAATTGGACAAATTTAGAAAAGAAAGAATAAAATCACTAGGTAATTCTATTGTTCCGACAATTGTTGAATATATAGGAAAATCTATAATAAATTCCACTAATGATTACTAAATATTTTATTATTTTTAATAAATATCAGGAAGAATTACAATGCGCATACAAACAACTTTTGATCCCGATTTTGAGGAATTATATAACTATTATAATGTTACTGAAAAGGGTAAGGCATTACTAACCATCGAAGGCATATCCAGAAATGCTTTAGATATCGGAGTAATGAGCCAAAAATATTTTACTAACAATGTTTCTGATATTAGTTTAGATGCTAATTCAAATTCAAACGATGAAATTTCACATAATAATTATTCTGCTGAAATCGTAAAAGGACTTGCTAAATTAAATTCATATTATCTCTTACATGAATATTCTAGAAGGCGATTTGGTTTACAGCGTGCCAATGAATTAATGAAAGCTGTTTTCAATTCCAGTGTTTATTTTCACGATGCATCATCAACTCAAATACCATATTGTATGGCATATTCTACATCGTTTATAATGAACGAAGGACGTAAATACGGTCAACTTCATAGTTTACCACCCAAACGTGCTCATTCTTTTGTTGCACAAGTAATTGAAACCACAATGGACTTGTCGCAAAATTTTGCAGGAGCTATTGCAATATCAGACTTAATTATAAATCTTTGTTATTATACTAAGAAAGAAAATCTTAGTGATTATCAAATAATTAACTTGTTACAAGGTTTTGTTCATGTAATGAGTAATAAGTTTAGGGTTGGCGGTCAAAGTCCATTTACCAACATTAGCATATTTGATAGACCGAACCTAGAAAAGCTTTTTGAACATTATAGTTATCCTGATGGTTCTAACGTTGATTATGATTATGTAATACGAATTCAGAAATTATTTGCTGAGTGGTTTGCAGAAGGAGATCCGGTTAGTGGTATGCCGTATAGGTTTCCAATCTGTACGATAAACTTAGCATGCAATGAAAACAAGGAAATATTGGATCAAGAATTTCTTGATTGGGTTTCAAATATTAATGTTAAAAACGGAACATTCAATATTTATGTAAATTCGGGTAATAAGATAGCTTCTTGTTGTAGACTCATTAATGATAAGTCTCGTATGGAAGCAAGAGGAGATTCCTTTGGTAACGGTGGCCTGAATTTAGGTTCACATAGAGTAGTTACTATTAATTTGCCCAGAGTTGCGTTGAAAGCAAATAACAATACCGAAAAGTTTTTCATTGATTTAACTAAGCAACTCGAAATTTGTAGAGATCTTTTGTTAGTACACCGCGAAGAAATTTTGCAACGAAGGATAGATCAAGGATTTTTGCAGTTTTTTAAGCCACTTAGTTGGTTTACACTTAAAAGGCTATTTTCTACAATAGGTATTATTGGTATTCACGAATGTTGTTATTTTATGGGACTTGATATACGTACCGAAGAAGGTACCAGATTTGCAGAAGAAGTTTTGACTTTTATTGAAGATTTTGCTATCAAAACAAGTGAAGAAACCGGACATTCTTTTAATGTTGAGGAAATTCCCGGCGAGAGTGTAGCGTCTAAATTAGTTGAAAAAGACAAAGTACTTTTCGGTGAGGATAAAATACCATTCAAACTATACAGCAATCAATATATACCACTAATTATGGATGTCCCACTTCCTGAAAGGATATGCCTTACTGGAAAGTTCCAGGATATATTGTCCGGTGGTGGAATACTTCATCTGAATGTGAAGGATCGAATAGAAGATCCGGCTACCATGAAACACCTTATTGAATATTCTGTAAAGCAAGGTGTTTCACACATGGCTGTGAATTATTCTTTTGGTGAGTGTGAAGACGGTCATGTTACAGTTTGTGGCAATTCCGAAACTTGTCCAATTTGCGGTAAAAAAATAATATCCCATGTGACCAGAATTGTCGGATATTTTACCAAAACCAGTAGTTGGGGAAAATCACGAAGAGAATACGAATTTCCGCGAAGAGTATTTTCTTAAATTTTTCCTCAACCAAAAAGTATATAAACACAATATACCAAATACATAGTTATGTCAAAGAACCGTATACCCGATTATGAGCAATCCCAGAAATTATTCGGGGCAAAAAAAGGTGATCGCGTCCATATTTTTAGGAGAGCACAAAACCACGAAAGTGGCTGGCAAAACACTTGGAATCCTAACATGGATTATGCTGTTGGTAAGGAAGGTGAAGTTATTTTAAATCATTGTGATAGTGGAGGCATATTAATTAGGGTAAACGGAATTCGAGATTATCTTTATCCTTATTTCGTTCTGAGGTTAAAATGATATCCGAAAATGAGTTGTATGGTGCCGGATTCACTATGATTGTGGAAGACATGGCGGCCCTAAACGACCTGGAACCACAAACCCAGGAACAAATAAACGCGATGTTTGAGGAACTTCGTGAAGTTTTAAATAGACATAACTTGGACATTTGTATAGTTGCTTCACAAGAAGACGCGAAACGGTTCCAGGGGCGTTTATTAATTAATGATATGATAGGTGCAGTTGACAAACTATGTAAGGAAGGTTCGGAGTGAAAATGGACGAAAACCGGTTGTTAGAAAAAATAAAGAATAGATGCAAGAAGCAATTAGTTACCGTCGACATGCTACTTGAAGGAAAATCCTTTCAGAGTAGCGAAAAGGTTACAAATGCCATCCAAAAACTTGTATCAGATGGTAAACTATACACAAAAACGTGCTGTAACGGAGGCCGATTTGAAACTCGGCTATTAGTTACTGGCGAGGAAGTAATAGAGTTTGCACAAAAACCCAGGAAGGTTCGAAGAGTTCTTGACAAACCCAAGAAAAAAACAAAAAGAATAATATCAAAAACCAAAAGGAGTTTATTGCAATAACATTTAAGAAAATAATTTGGTTGTTAGACGTATAGACATATAGATTTATATTTTTTTATTTTATTTTTTAAACGTTTCGTGGTGTCACAATGAGTATGCAAGATTTTACAGAAACAGATCTCGAAGAATGTTTTGAACGTAATCCTAAAAGCAAAGGAATTACCGCGATCAATTATCATAATTTAGCAAAATTAATCATAAAAAATGTTCCGGTTGCTACAATCATAGAAACAAAAACAATGATGACCTATGTTAAAGGACATTATGTAGAAAACGGCGAAGAAGTTATACATAAAATTTTAGTAGAGTTGCTTGGTCCACGCGTAAAAGAAAACGGACAAACTTGTTATAATGCCCACGTCCTAAAAGAAGTTATCGGCATAATACAAGGCTTAACATATGTTGAATCAAAAAAGTTCGATAACAATCTAGATATCATAAATTGCCTGAACGGTTATCTTAATTGGCGAACCGGTGTATTGGAACCACATAGATCTACTTATTATTCGAGAATTCAAATCAACGTTAATTATGATCCCGATGCACAATGTCCGAATATAATTAAGATGTTCCAAACGGTTCTTCGTGAAGAAGATTTTAGGAAGGCATTAGAATTCATTGGATATTGTTTGTACAGGGCATATCCTATCCAGAAAGCATTTATATTGTTGGGGCCTGGTGGTACTGGAAAATCCCATTTTATTGATACTGTTTGCAAAATGCTTGGCGAAGACAATATATCTTCTGTATCAATGCATGATTTAGAAAAAGACAGATTTGCAACATCTGATCTTTATTGTAAACTACTAAATTCATTTGGTGACATGGAACAATCTACATTGCCAAATGTAAATATCCTTAAAATGCTAACTTCCAACAAAGATGTAATACGGGCACAACGGAAGGGTGAACGGGCATTTGATTTTATATCGTTTGCGAAACAAATTTTCGGATCCAACAAGTTGCCAAGAGTTCGCGATGACACAACCGGATTTTATAGACGTATAGAAATAATTCCGTTTGAGCATGTTTTTACCCAGCAAGAAATAGAAGAAAGTGAAAAAGAAAATTTGTTAGAAAAAATAATGAGTCCTGGTGAATTGTCAGGACTTCTCAATTTGGTTTTGCCGCATTTGGATGCGTTGTTGGATCGTGGCTATTTCCATAATAGTTTTACCACGACAACTGCAAAAGACCGGTACAAAAAAGCAAGTGAACCAGTATCAGCTTTTATTGAGCTACACATGGAAGAAGTTGCTGATGTGTACGTGTCAAAGCAAACCATCTATAACGAATTTGTAAAGTTTTGTAAATTAAATGAGATCGAACCCATGCATCACGTGCCTTTTGGAAAAGTTTTGAAAAAGCTGTTGCCTTGGTACCAAACTGCTATACGTGGACCAGACGATTCTATGGCATGTATGTGGCCGGATAATTATAGACATCCGGTGCTATTAAATACTATTTTAAAACCAGTTAAAGTATAAACAAAGTATAATTTTTTATTTTTTTTTATTTTTCTTTACTTTTTTCAACCAAAACTATTTTATAGTATAGCCAATAACAATGCAGTATGGAAGAAGTAATAGATCACTACAACAACAACAACATCACTAGACCACGACCAAATCCACGTCTGCAGTATGACTTCGACTTTAGAAAAGTCGGCAGCAGTGCTTGGAGGTATATTAATAGCAGTAATGAGTTAAGTGCATTTGAACGTCAAATCGATGCGGTAATCGATAACGGCGGAGAATGTAGAATTGTTAATGCGGCTACTGGAAAAGTAGTACAACAAAATCACGAAAAGTTGATTTAAAATGGATTTAAAATATCGTGTTGCAGCATCATTTCGAGACGGTAAAGTTATTAGATCAGATTTTCATACAAAGGAAAGAGTAGAAGTTATTGCACAAGTTTTGTTACCAGAACAAGATTTGTATGATAGTGTTTGGATCGAGGTGATTAGGTAAATGATATACGGAATTTGACGAGGGATGAATATGCGAGAAATAAAAGTTGACAATGATGGTGTAGTACCGATTTTAGATACAAAGAAGTTGTACGTTATGGAAGTAAATTTTCGAGATGTCCTTAGCGGACTTCTTTTACCGGGACTTCATTATTATATATGTACTAAGGAAAACAATGGTACAGTACGGTTTGTGAATAATAGTACCAAACGGGATACTGGATTTGTTAGTGATTCTATTCAAGAATCTGTGAGAATGGCATTAGTAGCACGTCATTCACATTATTTAGCAAAAGTTTACGAATTTAATGACGCACAAGAATTTGAAAAAGAGAAAAACGTAAAGTTGTGTGTTGGTATTAAAAATTAATATTTTTTGTTTTTTATTTGTTATTTGACCAAAATATTTTTTTAAATCCAAATTGCTCTAATACATGCTGGCACTTTGGACATGGTTTTGCTAGCATTCCATTTTTCCTATGTATATATATGTAGTTGCCAATTGTATCATTAAAAGTTAGACCAGCCAGGCAATCCACTTCCGCATGTACACTAATATACGGTATCCTGTACTTGTATATGGTTGTAGGATTTCGGGACTTTATGATCCTTCTATTATAACCAATGTTTATGACTCGCCCACTATTATTGAAAATGATTGCCGACATTTGTTGGTTCATTTCTGATTTTAGGCATATTTTTTCTGCTAGCCTTATTATGTGGTCAGGTACGGTCTTCTATTGAGATTCCTCCATACTAATTGATATAGTGCCACCTTCAACGTCAAATCTATTATATTTTTTTATAATTATGTAATCAAATTTTCTTCTTTCTGTTTTTCCTACTATTATTATTTCATGTTTATATATATTATATCCATCAATTTTATTTTCTTTTTTCATATCATATAAGATTTGATGTAGTCGAATGTTTTTGAAATCTTTTTCAGCTAGTTTATATACTTCTTTCATGTCAGGTAGCATTATTATTTTCCTCGCATGGTTGATTCAGGTATTCTAATGCTTTAGCATATTTTGTTTTTAGCCTTTCTTGTACTTCAAGTGACAAACCATTCATCCTGCTTT
>ENA-UOOK01005312-UOOK01005312.1-fermentation-metagenome-genome-assembly--contig:-NODE-5312-length-13001-cov-4.455121_pt1 | contig 13001 bp, 13 predicted proteins | sample MGYA00245777_ERZ724023 | MGnify/ENA primary metagenome ERZ724023 (study PRJEB28704, sample SAMN03018312) | fermentation metagenome | biome: anthropogenic terrestrial biome; feature: soil; material... | reverse complement strand
CCACAAAACAAAACTGAAATGAGATAAAATAACGAATTTATCACTTTCCTCCATTAGGTAGTGGTTATGTAATATATTTATATAGAAAATTTGTTACCAAACATTTAACAATATCTAATTTACAATAACCACTACTTATAACAATATATACATGATGCGAATCGGCAATTAATTTTACTGCTCATTTACTCGATAAAATACGGGAATCATTTAGAAGTACACATTACATTTATAAAAAAGCACACACACATATTGGGTTTTGTGAAATCTTATATGTGTGCCTTTTTTGTTATCATCCAGTCTATATTACATATGTGACAAAACTCTCAAATATATAAATGTAGTTATACACTCATTTTAGTCATAAACTTTACAAAAGTACTCGCAAAAAATTTTTCCCTTAAGAGCAAGCTTAATTTAATCAAGATAATCCTTAAGCTTTTTGCTTCTGCTTGGATGCCTAAGTTTACGTAGTGCTTTTGCTTCAATCTGACGGATTCTTTCACGGGTAACGCTAAACTCCTTACCAACTTCTTCTAATGTGCGAGCTCTTCCGTCATCCAAACCGAACCGGAGCCTTAACACCTTTTCTTCTCGAGGTGTCAGTGTATCCAAAACATCAATAAGCTGTTCTTTTAACAGTGTAAATGCTGCAGATTCTGCCGGAGCAGGAGCATCATCATCGGGTATAAAATCACCTAAATGGCTATCTTCTTCTTCACCGATAGGGGTTTCAAGAGACACAGGTTCTTGAGAAATTTTCATAATTTCCCGCACTTTGTCCTCTGACATACCCATTTCTTTTGCTACTTCTTCAGGGTGAGGTTCTCTGCCAAGCTCCTGCAACAATTGACGAGAAACACGGATAAGCTTGTTTATTGTTTCCACCATATGGACAGGAATTCTAATTGTTCTTGCCTGATCAGCTATTGCTCTTGTTATTGCTTGGCGTATCCACCATGTGGCATAGGTGCTGAATTTAAAGCCTTTTTTATAATCAAATTTTTCAACTGCTTTTATGAGACCAAGATTGCCTTCTTGAATCAGGTCAAGAAACTGCATACCCCGGCCAACATATCTTTTCGCAATACTGACAACAAGACGCAAATTTGCTTCGGCCAGCCTTTTTTTGGGCTCTTCATAACCGGCTTCCATCTTTTTAGCCAGTTCAACTTCCTCTTCTGCTGTTAAAAGCGGTACCTTTCCAATCTCCTTAAGGTACATTCTGACGGGGTCGTCAATTATAATGCCTTCAGGAATGCTTATTTCAGGATCTTCTTCCGTATCGACTTCATCTATTTCATCGTCAACTTCCGGAACAACATCAATTCCTAATCGTTCTAAAGTTTCATAAACTTTTTCTATTTGTTCCGTAGGAATATCAATTTTCTCAAAAGCATCCATTACTTCTTTATATGTTAAAATTCCTTTTGCTTTCCCTACTTCAGCAACTTCCCTAATAACAGCGGAAAACTCCTTTTTTGGATCTTTAACTTCTTTGGCCTTCTCCTGTTTTAAGTCTTTTTCTTCAACAGCGGTATCTCCGGCAGCAATAATATTCTTTTTTTTGTTTTTATCTGCCATATCTATTTATTCCACCTCTCGTCTAAAGTAAATAAGCTATTTTTTCTCTTTATTATTCAATATTACTCAATATTTTATCTACTGATCATCTTTAGAATAACCAACTGAAGATTATTTTGTAATTGCTTTTTTTCGTTCATATCGGTAATATTCTTCAAACGCTCTAAAATATCCTTTTTTTCTTCCTCAAGTTTTAAAGTTTCTAATTTTTTAAGAATATCATCCAATGCTTTTCCCGATTCGACAAAATTACATGATGTTTTTGCCATGTGCAAAAGAGTCGATGCTTTCTCGGGTTCCAACTTTGTAATGTATTCTTCCAGTATAAAATCATTTCCCTGCTCAAGCTTTTTATAAAGCACTTCAGCCATTTCCCGTAAAGATCCTTCTGTAAATGCTAATACAGGATATTTTTCAGAAGCTACTGAAAAAAGATGATTTTCTCTGCTAATAAGCACAATCAGCATTTTTTCATATAGTGACCGGGCACTTTCTTTTTTATGAAGGGAATATGATTTTATTGTTCCGGTTAACTCTTTTTTTGCTGTACTAAATTCCTTTTTCTTCTGTTTCCTTACGTTCATGTTAAGTCTTCGTTTAACTTCAGCTTGTAACGTATCCATAGTAATATCGTAATCTCGGGAAATGTTTTTCATAACCATTTCCCTTTCCATTATGTTATCCCGCTCTGCTAAAAGCTCGGCAACACCGTTTAAAAAAGATAATTTGTTATCTTGACTATCCTGCGGGTACATTATTTTCAGCTGCAAAATCTTGTATTCTAAAATTGATATTGCCCTTTCAACAAGGTTTTTAAACTTATCTACCCCATTTTTCCGTATATATTCGTCCGGATCCTTTTCGCCTGTCACCTGAAGCACCTTAACACGGCAACCTAATCTGTCTAATACCTCAAGCCCCCTTTCGGTAGCTTTCTTTCCTGCTTCATCAGTATCATAGGATATTATAACTTCATCGGAGTATTTTTTTAAAATTCGTCCCTGTATATTTGTAAGGGCAGTACCAAGTGAAGCAACGGCATAATCAATCCCAGCCTGATGCAGTGAAATAACATCCATATAACCTTCCACAATTAAAAGCTTTTTTTCTTTAGATTTCTTAGCCAGGTTCATGCCGAACAATTCTCGACCCTTACTATAACAGATTGTTTCGGGTGAGTTTACATATTTAGGAGTGGAGTTATCCATTACTCTCCCGCCAAAAGCTACTATATTTCCATGTATATTAAAAATTGGAAACATAATTCTGGATCTAAATCTGTCATACAAATTTCCTTTTTTACTCCTCAGGCAAAGACCTGATTCCAAAAGAATTTCTTCTCTAAACCCTTTTGCAAAAAGGAACTTTGTTAAAGAGTCCCATTCATCAATAGCATAACCAAGCCCAAACTGCTTTATGATATGGGTGCTTAAGCTCCTTTTGAATAGATACTCCTGTGCTGCCTTCCCCTTTGCTCCGGCAAGATTTGAAAAATAAAATTTTCCTGCCTCTTTGTTAACTTCAAATATGTCCTTTCTAAGCTTTATTTTTTGCTGTTCTGCAGTATCATCAGGCTCAGGAAGTGTAATTCCTGCCTTGTCCGCTAAAAACCTGAGTGCATCAAGAAAATCCAGATTCTCAATATTCATAATGAAGTGAAACACATTTCCTCCATTATTACAGCCAAAGCAATAATAAAATTGTTTAACAGGTTCCACATGAAATGAGGGAGTTTTTTCACGATGAAAAGGACATAGACCAAAATATCCTCCGCCTTTTTTATCGAGGCGTAGATATTCAGATATAACATCGACAATATCATTACTTAATCTAACTTCTTCAATTATGTCATCAGAATAAAACTGCATAAGCCCCCCAACTCATATATTATGTTATTCGACAATAAATCTAAAAATCCTGCTTATTATTTTAAAATGATTTAATTGTTATTAACTCAGCTTTCCCACTTCAGCTTGTGAGTAGTATTTTGGGATGCTAATACCAACATGCTGAGATGTTATATCACCGTTGGTAGCCTGCTGCGCTTTGCCGGCAAGCGTTAAAAACACTTTGGAAAGTTAAGTTAAAAATCTATTAATGGAAATCTCTCCATGAAGCAGGAATATATATATCTGTGAATGTTTTAACAGCGTATCTGTCTGTCATTCCGGCGATATAATCGCAAACCACTCTATGCATTCCGTCCGCGTCTATCATATTATTAAATTCGGTTGGCAGTAACTCAGGCATTATAAGCAATTGATTATAAAGTTGTCTTAACATAAGCTCCGCTTTTCCTTCCTCCAGCTTTGCAACTGAACCAACATAAACATGCTGAAACATAAATTTCCTTAGTTTTTCGGAAGCCTCATAAAAATCACAACTCATTATTACTTCATTTTTGTCAATGCTGTTTTTAACAATGTTAATAATCATATTATTGATTCTTTGACTGGAAGTGTCTCCGAGAACATCTAAGCAATCGGGTGGCAAATCTTCCTGTGATATTACTTTTGCCCGTATCGCATCTTCAATATCGTGATTAATATATGCAATTCTGTCCGCAATTCTAACAACCCGTCCTTCAAGTGTGTCTGCTTGCTTATTCCCAGTATGACAGAGTATACCGTCTTTAACCTCATACGTCAGATTTAAGCCTTGACAATTCTTTTCCAGTTTTTCGACTACCCTTACGCTTTGCTCATTGTGGCTAAAGCCTAAAGGGCATACTTCATTTAATACCCTTTCTCCGGCATGTCCGAATGGGGTATGTCCAAGGTCATGACCAAGAGCAATAGCTTCTGTTAAATCCTCATTAAGACGAAGGCTTCTCGCAATTGTTCTCGCAATCTGAGACACTTCCAAGGTGTGTGTAAGCCTTGTTCTGTAATGATCTCCCTCCGGTGTAATAAAAACTTGGGTTTTGTGTTTTAACCTTCGGAATGCTTTTGAATATATGATCCTGTCTCTGTCTCTCTGAAAATCTGTCCTGATGATGCACTTATCCTCGGGTTTATCTCTGCCCACGCTGTCTATACATGCTACCGCATAGGGTGAAAGAATCAATTTTTCTATTTCCTCGGTTCTTTGCCTGATATTCATAGAAACAACTCCTAAAAATCAACAATATTCTTAGATCAGATTAAGCATACTATTTATATACTACAAAAAATTGTATTTTCCTTTAATGATATGATTTAAAGATAAATAATATAAGCCATCGAAATTATTATTCTCGATGGCTTTCATATTATTTCATATCTTACATTTCTACTATTAATGCAGTTCCCATTCCACCGCCAATGCAGAGAGTAGCAAGACCGTATTTAGAATTTCTCCTTTTCATCTCGTAAAGAAGAGTCGTTAAAATTCTGGCACCGCTTGCTCCTACAGGGTGGCCTAAAGCAACTGCACCGCCATTAACATTAGTTTTTTCCATATCGAGATTCAATTCTTTTGCCACTGCCAGAGACTGAGCTGCAAAAGCCTCATTTGCCTCAATAAGATCTATATCCTCTAATTTCAAATTAGCTCTCTTCAATGCAAGCAAGGTTGCAGGGACCGGACCGATACCCATTATGCTGGGTTCTACACCTGCAGAAGCATAGCTTACAACTTTTGCTAAAGGTCTGATTCCTAGTTCGTCAGCTTTTTCCTTGGACATGACAACAATCGCTGCTGCTCCATCATTTATGCCTGAAGCATTACCTGCTGTAACCGTACCGTCTTTTTTAAATGCCGGTCTTAATTTGGCAAGGGACTCGGCAGTTACTCCAGCCCTGGGAAACTCATCCGTATCAACAACCACCTCACCCTTTTTCGACGGTATGATGACCGGAACAATCTCATCTTTGAACTTACCCTCTTTTATTGCTGCTTCTGCTCTATTCTGACTTGTAGCTGAAAATTGATCCTGCTGCTCTCTGGTTATACCATATTTTTCTGCCAGGTTTTCAGCAGTTATTCCCATATGATAATTATTGAATATATCTGTCAATGCATCATAGACCATAGAATCTATTATTTCGCCATTGCCCATCCTATAACCTGTTCTGGCATTCTTGAGTAAATATGGCGCAGCACTCATATTCTCCGTTCCGCCTGCAACCACTATTTCCGATTCTCCTGATACAATCGCCTGTACTGCAAGCTGAACAGACCTCAGCCCCGACCCGCAAATCATATTGATCGTCATTGCCGGCTTTTCTACAGGAATTCCCGACTTGACAGATACCTGCCTTGCCACACCCTGGCCTAATCCGGCCTGAAGGATGCATCCAAGGATCGTCTGATCGACCATCTCAGGCTTTATGCCAGCTCTATTCAATGCTTCCTTCACAACAACGACACCTAAATCAACAGCTGAAACGCCGGATAGGCTACCATTGAAATTTCCTATTGCTGTTCTAGCGGCTGATGCAATCACAACTTCTCTCATTACACAAACCTCCCGATTATTCTTATTCATAAATTTATTCAAGCAATAATGATGCCATATAACAGGCTAATGAGCTGATTATCAAATAAAATAATATTAAAATGTAATAAACATGTAAATAAGCAGCTTATCCAATGATTGTTATTTTTTTAATATTATTAAATTTTAATCCAAGCTCTATTTAAGTAAGTCATAAATAAAACATCGCCGATAAATCGGCGATGTTTTCTATTAAACCATTTTTATACCTTAAAGCTGCTAAGCTCCCGTTTAAGCTGAAGAGCCGCACCATCAAGCTCATTTGACATAGCCAGAATCTCCTCCATGCTTGCCGTCTGGTTCTGTACGCTGGATGTTATTTCCTGTGCGGAAGCTGCCACCTTGGTTGAGATGACCGATAAATCGCTCACCTTCTTTATAATCCTTTCTTTCTCCTCCGACAAAAGCTGAACAGATGCAGAAACTCCTCCTACCCGGTCAATGCTTTTATCTACAGTGGTCCTGATATCTTCATAGGCATTCACTGTTTCATCAATTGCCTTCTTTTCTATTATTATCTGTTCTGATATTGTGCGTGTATTCTCTACCACTTTCAAGGTATTGGATGTAACATTGCTGATAAGTCCGTTGATGGTATTTGAATAATTCATGACCTGCCCCGCCAATTTTTTTATCTCCTCTGCGACAACAGCAAAACCCCGGCCTGCTTCTCCGGCTCTTGCCGATTCGATAGAAGCATTAAGAGCAAGCATATTGGTCTGATTGGCCACACTGTTGATTATATCCGTTATTTCGTTAATCTTTTCCACATCTTCACTAAGAAGAAGTATCTCTTCTATAGCTCCTTCAAAAGATAGCCGCATTTGCTCCACCGTATCTACAAGCTGCTGCATGCTGCGGTATTCTTCTTCCACAGTATCCTTGATCATCCTGCTGCCTGCCAATACTTCAGTGGTCTCCCCCAGCATACCATCAAAACGTCCTCCAAAATTGTCTAAAGCCTGAGTAATATAATGAATATCATCGTTCTGTACGACTATGCTTTCTGAAACGGTCTCAATATTTTGTGTAACATTTATGCCGCTAGCTGCAATTTCCTCACTGGCCTCACTTATGGAGCCTGATACATTATATAGCTTGTCCCCTATTATTTTCATCGATAGGATCATATTCCTCAATGTATTTACCGAATGGTTCATAGCATTAGTAAGCCTTTTAATCTCATCCCTGCTTGTACTACGGAACTCCACAGTAAAGTCTCCTTTAGAGAAACTGTCAAGCTTATCTACTACGCTGACAATTGGCTTGGTAAGGGACCGCGCGAATAATACTCCCAGGAGAATTGCCACAAACAGAATCCCCAGAGAAAAAACTACTATATTTATAATAGTATTATTGATCCGTTGATTCAGGGGCTGTAGAGAAATACCCACATTAACACTGCCGGCTCCCATAAAATCAGCTTCAAAAGGAATGGATACATTCAGCACCGGCACTCCCTTATCAGTCCTTGAAACAATAGCGGTAGTGGCGGAGGTCAGAGCATCAATTCCGCCTTTCGCAGGCTTTGTTCCAGTAGCTGAAGAGGTTGCTTCAAGAGAAGTATCCCCTGAAGCAGTTGCTCCGGTAATTGCATCTGTTCCACTGGCACTCCCATAATCAGAGGAAGCAACAACATTATACCGACTATCTGAAAGGGAAATATAAAGCAGATTGCCATTGCTCGCTTGCTTTAATCCGAAAAATTGCTCAGATATCCGATTAAGGTCCGTAAGCTTACGTTCCAAAAGCTCTTGACGTATAAAAGCAGCCATGGCTCTGCCGTCATTTTCCATCTGCTGCATCACCGTTTCTCTGACCTCATATATGGCAATACCCGTAAAAAGAAAAGAACTTATCAGAACGATTCCTGTAAAAATGCTCAAAATTTTTTTGAATAAAGAATTGAACACATATAATCCTCCCCCGTATGCTTTTATTCTAGCCAAACCGTATATAGATTTAAGCCTTATTAAAAACCAATTTCATTTATTATAGACCAGTTTCGTTATTAATGAAAGCAAAAGATTGTTAACAAATAATTAATTTTTATAATATATATCTAAGTTTTTCTATGTTAATCTCTTCTTAAGTATCTTCCGTGAAACCTTTGTGATAAGGCATATTTTATTATCCTACTTCGTACTATCTTTTAAATATGCCGGCATAAAAATGACGTCAACCGGATCAAATGGTTGACGCCACGAAATTTTTTTCTTTCTAAATTTATATTATTTTTGTCCCAAATTCTTACGTTTCTTATTTTCAAGTTTTCGTATTTTTGTTTTTATTTCTTCCGTACAGGAATCCAAACTTCACTATAAGCGTAATCTTTTTTATCTCCATTCATTTTAGTAAAAGAAAAAACAGGAGCATTGATTACTTCGTAATTGGAAGAAGGAAGCCATTCTGAATATATTTTTGCCATTGTTTCTTGCAACGCAGAGGGGAATGATCCTTCATTTGGAAATACTGCCCAAGTATAGGCTTCGACTGGAACCTTTGCTAATTGATCACTTACTTGATTTTCAGTCGTTAAAATACCTATCAGATGAGTTAAATCTCCTTCTTCTTTTAAGAAATTAGCATCAGCCTCATAAGAAGCATTGACAATTTCATAAGGCTCAATATTTTGAAGAGAATGCATTTCTTCTTTTTGTTCATCCGTTATGCTTTCTGCAAGCTTTACAATCTCGTTATTAACACCTTCAAATTGTATAGGGACACGTTTACTTACACCAACTAAATTAAACGCTGGTTTGTCTTCAATTCTAAATTCCATAGTGATTCCTCCCTTGACGGTTATTATGAATGAAAGTTTGGGAAACGATTTGCTTATGCCTTTTTTTATTACATCTGAGGGTAAAAGCCCACTCCACTTTTTAAATGCTCGAGTAAAACCGTCCATTGACTGATAACCATATTTCAAAGCAACATCCGTTACTTTTTCTCCATGCAATAAATCCATACTTGCTTCCGACAATTTTCTGTTTTTGATATATTCACTAAGGGTCATCCCTGAAAGATAAAAAAATATCTTTCTAAAGTGATAGTCAGAAACTCCCGCATATTCAGAAATTATTTCAAGAGATAGATCATCGGTTAAATGCTCTTCAATATAGTCAATTACATGATTTAATTCGTTTAACATTATCTCCCTCCTTCATATCTAGATAATACCAAAGCTGCTTTTACTATGCTCGACTTTTTTAACATAAAGAATATCGAATCGTTATAGATGCGGTAACAATGCTTTCCTACCTTTGATCAACCAAGCCTGAACCATCTTTCAATTGATCTATTATGGAACACTCCTTACAGCCTGCTTAATATTTCTTATTCAGATAGTTAAAAATTAAAATCCCTATGGTATATTGGAATGCAAAAAATCCGGCTAAATATGCTATTATCAGCGTTGAATTTTCTATTATATTAAGACTGCCTATTATAGAAAAGATTACAACCGACACAGAGATTACAATCAGTCCAATAATATATGCATATCTGCCGGACTTATCCCGCAAAATTATTTTTCTTTCGTCTTGCAATTCAATTTTCTCATTCTCAATTTTTTCTTGATATTTGTCTTTATTTCCCGGTCTGGTCCAATAATAATATTTCCATAAGATAACTGCTCCACTGCCAATCCCTGCTCCTGTCCACCCAAATAATAGGCTTTCTAGTCTTGACTCAAAATTCAGCCCAATAACTAAGCAAGCAATTCCTATAAACAAAAACATCAGCCCTATATATAAGTTACTCTTTTTCATTCTCCCCTCTCCCTTCATAAATAAATATTTCCTCGATTGATTTTTGAAAGTAAGCTGAAATTGCAAAGGCTAATTCCAGCGAAGGGTTATACTTGCCTGTTTCTATAGAACTAATTGTTTGTCTGGAAACTTTAAGCGCCTTTGCCAAATCTTCTTGATTAATGCCAATAAGCTTTCTAAGCTCTTCAACTTTATTCTCCATGTAACCGCCCCTTTTTATGACAAGGTTCCTTTACATCTATTGTAACGATTTTATATCATTTTGTCAAGTTTCCTTTACATCTATATAAAACCTTTTTTCGCATTATTGAACACCTCATGAAAAACTAAATATACTTGCTCGCTTCACGGATACTGAGCCGCGTCATTTTATCCTTGTGCTTATTTGTAAAATTACGAGGCCAGATATTGATACTCACGTTCCGGCCGTTCCCATCTCTTGAAAATAAACACCCAATCAATAAACATCCTATTTATGGCATTGTGGTAGGGTCAATAGTAATTTTCAGCAAATATAAATCTATCCATTTGTTGCCTATAATATCCTGCAAATTCTTACTAAAGTCATTATCAGTGTTCAAAAATGCTCTCAATAATAAAGTAAGGGTATTATCCCTTAAAATTATCAAGAGCAATACCCTTACTTTATTTTTTTGCTTAATCTTTCAGACACTTGTTACTGGTGATGAATATGTATACTAAGTTAATGCACTCATAAGCAACCCGAATAAAATACTATAAATTACCATTTCCATCTGAAATTTCAATAAATATTTTTTTATTAAGTAATCTTTTTTAAAATAGACAAAGCCTTCTATGTTATCTATAAATGGTGATACAGCAGCTATATGAGTATATATAAACATCAGGCTGCAAAAAAAAGTAAATTTTAATGTAAAAGGGAGTTCCCTGATAGTATTTAATACTGGAAAGAGTACAATTGACATTAAAAGTCCCCTCAAAATTTGAGCAGGCAAAAACATTATTTGAACATGTTTACTTTCTTCCGGGTCTGACATATCCCTTAAAAAATTACAATGTCTGTTTTTACTTTCATAAATATCTTTACTGATTTTTAAAGCCAATACCCCTGCAACAATATATGACACTCCATGAATCACGATAAATAACAGACTAAACTTTATATAATTCATCTTCTCTGTCCTCCTTCCTTATTTAATCACTTTTATTCCTGTGCCCATAAGTATTCCTTACTCTTGATATATAAGCCTCTTCAAGCTTTTCACTAATTTTTAACTTACTTCTGGCTGTATTCGCCCATTTTGTCCTTTATATTCGCCTGGGCTGCTAGTAAAATAGACCAATTGACCTTTCTTTGCATTATGGAACACTTTATTGGTAAAACAGTATATAACGTCGACTTTATTTATAAGCTATGCGGCTTCGCCTTTATCTGCTTTAGTACACCGTTCTTCCTGGTCATTTGACGCCAGCCGATATTTCCGCCTATTTTGTACAGGAATCGCGGCATCTTCGGTGTTACGAATACATCTTCACACTCTTTTGAGTTTTCAGCCGTTATTGCGTCTCCCATATCGCGCAGCGCGGCGTATACGTTGTCCACAGGTCCTTTTTTCATTTGCGCAAGCACTCCTCCGCAGCCAATGCCGAGACCGTATCCATAGCCCGCCCCTATTCTCTTTACAAAAGTACGGGTCATTTTTAAAGCGAGGCTATTGTGTTCCGCCTCGTAAAAGCCGCAGTTACATATGGTGTAAACCGTTGGAAGTGATGAGCCACAGGCTTTTGCCGCCTGCTCAATCTGCGTTAGCAGTTTCAGAAGCGAAGCGGGCAGCGAATCGACATAGAGCGGAAATACAATAAGCAAATCGTCGGCCTTTAAGATATCGGCTATGACCTTATGAGCGTCTTCCCGCCGTATAAGCTCAACGGCCTGGAATGTGTCTACTATGGTACCTATATATTCTTCCAGTATTTTTATTAGCATGCCGGATGTGCTTTCTGCCGATTTCGGGCTGCCGTTTATGGCTACTACACGCTTCATGCGCTCACCTCCTCTGTGAAGATTCTCTTAAGCGCCTGCAAAACATCCTGGCATTCACCAGCACTTTTCGCCGTAAGGCAAAAATGTTTCTGTGGACGCAAGTTGAGAGCGTTGCGCTCGGACAGCTCGCGAAAAATTTCAAGCTCGCTTTCGGAACTCTCTCCGTAACCAACGGCTATCCACCACGGAAATTTGTCGTAGCGCATCTGATGGTGCATTTTGCCGCGATAAATTTCAAAATACGGCAATATATTCGGGATACTGCGGTCGAGGAAAGCCTTTAAATCAGGGGCAAAACCGCCGTAAGTAATATGGGTAAGCAGTACCACTGCATCCGAACGCATAAATATGTGGGATATGTCGTTCGCGCAGTCATTTGTGATGACACAAAGCCCTGGAGTCTTGACCCAGCAGCCGAAGCAGCCGATGCATGGCTTTATTTCATCGCTGTTCAAAACGATTGTCTGTACCTCGCAGCCCACCTGCTTAAGAGTTTCTTCCGCGTGCAGGCTCAGGTTGAAGCCGCTCTCTGTGCCGCTTTCTCTATCGCAGAGAATAAGTATCTTCATAATCATCGCTCCTTTTCAATTTGCTCGATGCAGTGTTTTGCCCATTCAGCCGTCGCTCGCGCATTGGCTGCGCCGAAGTCCAGCGTCATCAGCCAATATTTACTCTTTTCCACACCGTCCGGCATAACGCGTGCATATTCTTCTATATTCTTGCGTATGTCGGAACAATTATCTTCAAGTGCTCTTTCGCATTGTTCCAAGCATTGCTTGAGCATAACAAGCACCGCTTCGGTATCGTCCGCGCCGAAGAATACGCGCATAAGCAAAGAATTATGCGGATTTTCCAGTGTTGGTTCAGCTTTGCTCAGCCAGTCTGTAAAAGCTTTTCTTCCGGTTTCCGTTACGGTATAAACGCGCTTGTTCGGGCGGTTGTTCTGGATGACACTTCGTGAGGTAACTAGTCCTTTAGATTCCAAACGACCGAGTTCCCGGTATATTTGACTGCTCTGCGCATGCCTGAAAAAACTATCCCTTTATGGCGGCCTGTGCCGCTGCAAGTCTTGCTACAGGTACTCTGAATGGAGAGCATGATACATAGTCGAGTCCTGCTTTGTGGAAGAATTCAACTGATGCGG
>ENA-UOOK01005311-UOOK01005311.1-fermentation-metagenome-genome-assembly--contig:-NODE-5311-length-13003-cov-6.605808_pt1 | contig 13003 bp, 11 predicted proteins | sample MGYA00245777_ERZ724023 | MGnify/ENA primary metagenome ERZ724023 (study PRJEB28704, sample SAMN03018312) | fermentation metagenome | biome: anthropogenic terrestrial biome; feature: soil; material... | reverse complement strand
GGAAGCCGTGGTAGAGCTCATCATCACTATATTTTCCAATCTCTCTGCCCTCCAGCCAGATTTTTCCCCGGTAAGGATAGCGGATTCTTGAAATCAGACTCATCGTAGTACTCTTTCCGGTCCCATTTCCACCAACCAGAGCAAATATTTCGCCCTTATTTACGTCCAGAGACAAGCCCTTCACTACATCGGGAAGATCTCGATCATATCGAAACCATAAATCTTTAATTCGGATTTCAGGTACTTTCTTCTTTTGGAATGGAGCACTTTTTCTTTCTTTCTCTTCGATATCCTCTTTCTTCTGATTTGCTTCCGGGCGATATCTTAAAGATTCTCCAAGCTCTTCTTTCAGCCAGTGGCGTCCCTGGCTTACGGTTAATGGACACTCAGAGATACTTCCAGCCCCGGCATAAATCTGCATAGGTGTCGGCATCGCCAGAAACATATCATGTTTCATCCCTTTCAGGGATTTTCCGATTTTGTTCGGTGTACCATGGACAATCATTCTTCCCTCATCCATGACATAAACAGCGTCAGCCCAGGGAATCACATCTTCCAGTCGGTGCTCCGTCAGGATAACTTCCTGCTTTATTTCAGGAACAGCATCCTCCTCACGGTGTGCGGCACCGGCGGGTGCATCCTCCTGTCCTCGCTGACGGCGTACGGAATATCGCGCTATCAGTTCCGGGGAAAATCCTTCCTGACGTCCTACCTGCTGGTGGGGATGATGGTTCCGATTCAGGTAAGCGTTCTGCCGCTGTTCCTGATTTTAAAAAAGATGTCACTGCTCAATACCCTCTATGGGCTGATTCTCGTGTATGTCTCCTGTATTTCGTTCCCGTGCTTCATCTTCGAGAAGTTTTTCCGGACGATACCGATCGCGCTGGAAGAGTCCGCCAGGATCGAGGGAGCCGGAGACCTGAGAATCTTCTTCCAGATCATCCTTCCCCTTTGCAGGCCGGTCATCTTCACGATCGCGCTGATCACGGGTGTCGGTCTCTGGAACGATTTCTATATGCCGATGGTTTTGCTGGGATCGAAGACCAATCAGACGCTGACGCTGGCGATCTACGTTTACCTGAACCAGTTTATGAGAAATATGAACGTCTCCTTTGCGGCTGTCCTCATCACGCTGGTCCCTGTCATTATTGTCTATTTTGTGTTTTCCTCGCAGCTTGTGGAGGGCTTGACGGGCGGCGCAGTCAAGGGCTGAGCCGTCCGGATCTGAATCCCGAGCGTCGTTTTGCCTGCGGTTTGGAGCAGGAAGAAAGCGGTATGCTTTCTTCCTGCTTTGCTGTATTGCGCAAGGCGCGTGTGGGGGGAAGCATTTCTTCGATGCCGTTCTCCGCTTTCCCCCGACGCTTCTTTGATTGGTTCGGTTCGTTTCCGGAACCGTTTCAGCCCGGCCGGTACTCGCCCCGCAGGCCCCCCGGAGCGGGACGCGCGGCTGCAGACGAAAATTTTCCATCCCGTTCGGCGGCTTTGAAAGGCACGGAGGAGATCATCCGCTCTGGTCGTAGAAACGCGAAAAAAGGAAGAAAGCCGTCATAATAAATATTTTATTTGATAAAGTTAAAAAACTATTGACAATTATAATGTTAATGATTATAATAAACACATCCAAAGCAAAACGATCATTTATTGGGGGGCTGTAGATGGATGGGGCCTTTTTGGAATTGGATCACATCAGCAAAACGTTCCCAGGCGTGAAAGCGCTCAGCGACGTTCATTTCGATATCCTGCCCGGTGAAGTGCACGCCCTTGTGGGCGAAAACGGCGCTGGAAAGTCCACCCTGATCAAGATCATGTCGGGGGTTTATCAGCCCGACAAGGGCGGAGTCATCCGGGTGAACGGAAAAGAAACGAACATCAGCGGCACGATCGACGCGATCCGGCAGGGCATAGCGGTGATCTATCAGGATTTCAGCCTGTTCGGGAACCTGACCGCCGCGGAAAACATCGGGATCAACGGGGCCATCGACAAAAACCGTCTGGTCGTCAACTGGAAGAAAATGTACCAGGAGGCGAAAAAGGCTCTGGAGATCGTGGGCGCGGACATCGACCCCTCCGTCACGCTGGGGAACCTCTCCGTCGCCAAGCAGCAGATGGTCGCCATCGCGAGCGCGATCGCCCAGGACGCCAAGATGATCATCATGGACGAGCCGACGTCTTCGCTTTCCAAGACGGAGATCGACAAGCTGTTCGAGATCATCGGGACGCTGAAGAAAAAGAACATTGCCGTCATGTTTGTCAGCCACAAGCTGGACGAGGTATTCCGCGTGAGCGACAGGATCACGGTCTTCCGCGACGGCCGGTACATTTCCACGGCAAAAAGCGGCGAAGTGAATACGGACCAGTTGATTTCGATGATGGTCGGCAGAAAGGTTTTGGACAAAAACTACGCGAACCTCGAAAAAAAGAACGGCGTGGCCCTCGAGGTAAACCGCCTTACCAAAGAGGGGAATTTCAAAGACATCTCTTTCCGGCTTTTCAAGGGGGAGGTGCTCGGGATCACCGGCCTGGTCGGAGCGGGGCGCAGCGAAATGGCCCAGGCCATCTTCGGCATCAACCGCGCCGATTCGGGGGAGATCCTCGTCGACGGGGAAAAGGTGCGGATCAACAGCCCGACGGACGCGATGAACGCCGGCATCGCCTATATCCCGGAAAACAGGCAGACGCAGGGCCTCATTCAGGATCAGACCGTCGAGAGCAATATCGCGCTTCCCCTGCTGAAGCATTATACGAACCGCATCGGCCTCGTCAAACGCGGAAACCAGAGGGCTTTTGCGGAAAAGTGGATCGACAGGCTCGACGTCAGGCCGAAAAATCCGGAACTGCTCGCCATGCAGCTTTCCGGCGGAAACCAGCAGAAGGTCGTTCTGGCAAAGTGGATCGCGGCCGACGCGCGCATCCTGATCGTCGACGAGCCTACGAACGGCGTGGATATCGGGGCGAAAGCCGAAATCCACAGGATCATCCGCGAGATCGCGGCGGCCGGAACGAGCGTTATTTTGATTTCTTCCGAGCTGCCCGAGATCCTTTCCGTCAGCGACCGGATCCTGGTCATGCGCAGAGGGCGCATCGCGGGGGAGTTCGTCAACAAAGACGTCACTCAGGAAATGATCATGGACAAAGCTTTGGTCAGTAACAGGTAGGGAGAAGCGCAGAATGAAGAAGCTGTTGAGAAAAAAGGAATTCAGCATATTCCTTATTATCGTTTTTATCTCAATCGTCATAACCGTCGCAAGCCCGACTTTCCTCCGTCCGGACAACCTGATCGACGTGCTGAAGGGGAACGTGGTTCTCGGCATTATGGCGCTTGGCATGCTTCCAGTCCTCATCTCCGGCGGCATCGACCTCTCCGTCACGGGTACGATCGCGCTGAGCGCCGTTCTGTGCGGCAAGCTTATGGTGACGTACGGAAGCAATATCTGGATGGTCTTTCTGCTTGCGATCCTGATCGGCGCGGGCATCGGATTCCTGGACGGCATCATCATTGCGAAGCTGCGGATTCCGCCGATCGTCACCACGCTCGGGATGCAGAGCGTTTTTGTCGGGATCGTCCTTCTATACACCAACGGCGACTGGATCACCAATCTGCCGCCCTGGTTCAAACAGTTCGGCACGTTCACGGTGGGCGTTCTTCCGAACGGCAGCGGGGGGACGCTGGGGATTCCGGTCCAGATCGTTTTCCTGATCGCGGCCGGCCTGATCACCTGGTTCGTGCTGAAGTACACGCTGATCGGCCGCGGCATCTACGCCATCGGCGGGAGCAGGTCGTCGGCGCTCCGCGTCGGCTACAACATCGACAGGATCCAGGTCTTCATTTACATGTACTGCGGGGTCATGGCCGGCATAGCGGGCGTCCTTCATACCTCCATCGTCCAGCAGGTCGATCCGAACACCTTCACCGGCATGGAGCTGAACGTGATCGTTGCCGTCGTCATCGGCGGCGCGAGCACGGTGGGGGGGAGCGGAACCGTTTTCGGGACTTTCCTCGGCGTGATCCTGATGGCCGTGCTGGAAAACGGAATGGTGCTTGCGAGGATTCCAACCTTCTGGCAGAAAATCGTCATGGGAATCATTATCGTGATCGCGACCTCCTTTGACGTGATCAACCATAAACGTGAACAGAATAAACTTGTCCGCGTCGACATTGAAGAATAGAGGGTTGAAGATGAAATCCTGGAAAGCATGGAAAGCGAAGCACTCCAACGAGCTGACGCTTCTTCTGATCCTGCTCGGCGTATTCGTATTGATGTCCGTTCTTTCCCCGTCCAAGTTCCTGAGCCCGGGGAATATCCAGACGATGGCGTTCCAGATGCCGGAATTCGGGCTGATGGCCCTCGGAATGATGGCCGCGATTTTAACGGGGGGCATCAACCTTTCCATCACTTCGGTCGGCGCCCTGAGCGGAATCGTTTCGGCGTTTGTCCTGTCCAGCCCGTGGGCGAAGACGAATCCGGTGCTCGCCACGCTCCTGGCCGTCGTCGTCTGCGTCGCGATTGCGGCTCTGACCGGCCTGCTGAACGGGTTCGTGATCGCCTATGTCGGCGTGGCGGCCATGCTGACGACGCTGGGAACCATGACGCTGTTCGACGGCATCAGCCTGAACCTGACGAAGGGAGGTTCCATCGCCGGCTTCCCGAGCCTGTTCATTCAGATCGGCAACGGAAGCGTGGGGGGAATCCCCATCCCGATCCTCATTTACACCGTCGCCGTGGTGGCGGCCTATTACATCCTGGAAAGAAGCGCGTGGGGCATTCAGGTCTACATGACGGGATGCAACCGGATCGCCACCAGCTTTTCCGGCATCAATACGAAACGGACGCTTCTGCTTGTGTATGTTTTTTCAAGCGTCATGGCGGGCCTCGGCGGGCTGATCATCATCTCGCGGTACAACTCCGCGAAAGTCGACTACGGGTCTTCCTACATGATGAACAGCGTGGCGGCGGTGGTCCTGGGCGGGACCAGCATCAACGGCGGCCACGGCACGGTCGCGGGAACCGTGATCGCGGTGGCGATCATCCAGATGGTTTCTTCCGGCCTGAATATTCTCGGCGTGAACCGCTATATCGTCGATATTGTGATCGGCGTGATTTTGATCGCGGTGCTTGCGATCCGGTCCCTCGCCGGCATTTACGACAGGGCGAAGCTTCTCCGGAAGCACACGGCTTCCTGATCCATTGGAATCCTATGGCGGCGATCGAGCCGCCGTATGATAAATAGGATAGAAATATCCAAACATTCAGAGGAGGTTCTGTATGAAAAAGGTACTCGCGTTGATCCTTTCCGCCGCGCTTTGCTTGAGCATGGCCGCGTGCGACGGCGGAAGCACTCCCACAACGGTCGGTTCCCAGCCGGCCGCCGATTCCGGCAAAACCGACTCCGCAGATGAAAGCAAGAGCGGAACCAAAACGATCGCCGTTATGCCGAAGCTTGTCGGCATCCCCTACTTTACCCAGACGGGAGAGGGTGCGCAGCAGGCGGGGAAAGACCTTGGAGTGAACGTCATTTATACCGGGCCCACCAAAGCGGACGCCGCGGAGCAGGTGAAAATGATCGAGGACCTGATCACCCGCAAGGTCGATGCGATCTGCGTCGCGCCGAACGACGCCGCCGCCGTGATCCCGGTCCTGCAGAAGGCCAAGGCCGCGGGAATCCTCATCCTTGACTGGGATACCCCCGTGAACGACGAGGTCGTGGACGCGTCCGTCCACCAGATCGACGATAAGGAATTCGGCGAACATCTTGTGGATCAGCTCGTCAAGGCGATGGGAACCGATTCCGGTGATTTTGCGTATGTGACCGGCGGGCTTTCCGCTCCGAACCTGAACGCCTGGTACGACGCGGGCATGGCGTATGCGAAGACGAAGTACCCCAATCTCCATCTGGTGACGGACAAGATCCCCACCGACGAGAAGCAGCAGGTCGCCTATACCAAGACGCTGGACCTCATCAAGGCGTACCCGGACCTGAAGGGGATCGTCGCGCTCTCCACCCCGGCGCCGCTCGGCTGCGCGCAGGCCGTTCGCGAAAAGGGCTTGCAGGGCAAGATCTCCGTTGTGGGGTCCGCCGTGGAAGCCGACAGCCAGGAGTTCCTGGAGGACGGGTCGCTCGACTCGGCGAGCCTTTGGGATTGCGCCTCTCTCGGCTACCTGACGGTCAGCATCGCGAAAACGATGCTTGACGGCCAGAAGCTGACCAACGGCATGGAGCTGAAGGGCAAAGACGGAACCATCAAGCTGCAGCTGAAAAGCGACGGCAAAACGATCATCATGGGACCGCCGGCCGACTACGTGAAGAAGTAAGCGCGGCACGAATGCGCAGAAAGGTTTTGCTTTTCGGCAAAACCTTTCTGCTTTTCCGCGGGTTAAAGCGCAGGCCCTTTCCGTCCGGCCCGCGCCGTCCCGCAAGGCTCCGATTTCCGGCGCAAGTTGAAATTGTCCCGATCTTGTGTCATAATGAATCTAAATTTTAGGCGAGCGGGGATTCTCTTGTTTCAAATAGAAAGGCTCCAGAAAATCAAACAGATTCTGCTGCAGAAGAAATCCATCAGCGTGACGGAGCTCAGCGAAAGCATGAATGTTTCGGAGATCACCATACGCAGGGACTTCGAGAAGCTGGAGCAGGAAGGCTTCCTGACGAGAACGCACGGCGGGGCCGTGCTGAACGTCCTGCCTTTTTTCGCCCAGACGGCGGCGCCGGAGGAGGACGGCCTGGATTCCTTTCATGTTTCCCAGGGCAACCGGGAGCTCGGCGGGATCTGCAGCGACATCGTGGAGGATTACGACGTCATCTTCCTGACCAGATGCCCGAGCAACCTTGCCCTTGCGAACGATCTGAAGGACAAGGCGGATGTGGTCGTCGTGACGAACAGCCTGGAGATCGTCGAGGTCATGAAGAAGCATACCAAAAACAAAGTGATCCTTCTCGGCGGAGAGGTGGATTACGACCGGATGTGCACCCGTCACGGCAGCCTCGGCGCGAAGGGAAACCCCATCAAGATCGGCAAGGCGTTTATTCATGTGCAGGGGATCGATTTCAACAACGGGATCACGGTGAACGATTATGAAGACAAGGTCATGTACGACATGCTCAAGCAATCGTCGTCTGAAATCATCATCATGGCGGAGGGAACCCTTTTCGGGAAGACCGGCCTGATCAAGCTGGACGATATCGACAGCGTCGCCACGCTTGTGACGGACGACCATATTCCCTACGATTACAAAAATTCTTTTTTTCGGCGGGGAGTGAGGCTTTACCAGAAGTTCGACCTGAAATAACGCCGCGGAAATCGAGCAGATGCCAGAGAGCACCGCAGCTGGCAAATCCCAATCGACGGGGAGGAGTGTATGCAGGATCTTGTGATGGAGCTGAAGGGCATTCGAAAGCGTTACGGGGACAATTTGGTCCTGGATTCGATTGACCTGAAGTTCGTAAGGCGGCAGGTATACTGTATTGTCGGTTATAACGGATACGGAAAAAGCACCATAGCGAAAATTGCGTGCGGCGAGCAGCCCTTCGACAGCGGAACCATCGTTTTCGAGGGAAAAGAATACGGGAAATGGACCACGGAGCAGGCCGTTTCGCTCGGCGTCGTCCTTCTCTCCGAAAGTTCCGGCCTGTTTCCGAGCCAGACGGTTTACCAGAATATGCAGTACAGCCTGATCCGCCGGGAAGGGTACTGCCAATTCTTTCTCGGCGCGCAGAAGAAGGAAATCGTCCGCGAGATCAACGCGTTCGCCGGGAAATACCATTTGGATTTCACGCCCAAAACGCAGATCAGCGACCTTGCCTACCCGGATAAAATGATGGCCGAGCTCCTTCGGGCGAAGCTCCTCCACGCAAAGGTCCTGATTCTGGATGAAATCGACGTTGCGATGGACCGGAAATACAGGGAGATCCTGAAAGACGTTCTTGCGGAAATGAAACGCTCCGGGACGAGCATCCTCTATATTTCCCATAAGCTCGACATGGTGATGGCGCTCGCCGACGTGGTCGGCATCATCCAGAACTATCGGCTCACCGAGGTCGGCAAGAAGGACATCGGAAAAGCGGAGGATATTCTGAACATCCTGCTGAACAGCTCCGCCGAGCGCGTCCCGAAGCTGAACAAGCGCCACGGCGTGGAGCTGATGTCCGCCCGGTATCTGGAGCGGGGGCGGCCGTGCTCCGTCCATCTTTACGAAGGGGAGATCCTCGGCATTACGGGGGCGGGGGAAAACGACAGCTCGCTGATTTACGAGCTGATGTTCCACCGCGGGGAGTCCGATGTGGAAATTTTTATCGGCGGAAGGATTTCCAAAGACCTGAAGCCGCAGAACGCGCTTCAGAACGGCATCGTCTTTGTGTCCTCGGAGTTTATGGAGCATACGGTTTTCCGCGAAAGATCGGTTTGCTATAATATGCTGCCGTATAACGTGACGAAAAAGGTACGCAGCGAGAAAAAGCAGCTTGAGCTTTGCCAGAGGTACGTCAACGCCCTCGGCATCAAGGGGAAACCGGAGGACATGATCGAGACGCTGAGCCTGGGGAATCAGAGAAAGGTGTTCATCGCCAAGAGCTTTCTGTCCTGCGGCGACATCTATGTTTTTGAAAACCCCACGGACAGCATCGACGGGATTTCCAAGATCGATATTTACAATATCATCAACGAGCTGAAAATCCAGGGAAAGGGAATTATGGTGATTTCAAACGATCTGAAGGAAATCATGGGAATCAGCGACAGAATCGTGATCGTCCAGGACAAGCGCGTCCTCGGAGAGTTTGAAAACAACAAGCTCACCTCCCCCAAGCTGGAGCGGATGCTGAAACAGGCCGCCAGGTGACGGCCTTCCGGGCCGCTTCGGCCCGGAAGATCGAGCTGCCGCGGAAAGGAGAAGAGCATGAGGTATTATCTGGGAATCGACAACGGGGGCACCACGACGAAGGCGTCGCTTTTCACGGAAACCGGGCGGGAGGCCGGCACCGCTTCCATGGCGACGAAGATGATCACGAGTTTTCCCGGCTTTACCGAAAGGAATATGGACGAGATGTGGGACGCCAACTGCGCCGTGATCCGCGAGGTGCTCCGGAAAACCGCGGTTGCTCCGGACCGTGTCGCGGCGGTCGCCTGCTGCGGGCACGGCAAGGGCCTTTACCTTTGGGGAAAGGACGGCCGCCCCGCGCGCAACGGGATCATCTCGACGGACAACCGGGCGTGGAAGTATCCGCTTCGCTGGGAAAAGGACGGGACGGCGGACAAGGTGTTCCGGATCACCTGCCAGCATATCATGGCGTGCCAGCCGGTTTCCCTGCTTGCCTGGATTCAGGAGCACGAGCCTCAGACGGTGGACAAGATCCGGTGGATCTTTGAATGCAAGGATTATATCCGGTTCCGCCTGACGGGGGAGGCCTTTGCGGAGCTGACGGATTTTTCGGGGGCGAACCTCGTCAACCTCAGGACCAGGCGGTACGACGGGGAGCTGCTGAAGCTGTTCGGCCTCGGCTGGATCCGGGACATGCTCCCCCCGCTCCGCAACTCGGCGGACGTATGCGGCCGCGTCACGCGGAAGGCCGCGGAGGAGACCGGCCTTGCGGAAGGGACCCCGGTGGCGGGGGGAATGTTCGACATCGACGCGTGCGCCATGGCGCTGAACGTGGTGGACGAGGACCATATCTGCATGATCGCGGGCACGTGGAGCATCAACGAGTATCTCCGCAGGCAGGCCGTGCTGGACGGCAGCGTGGGCATGAATTCCGTTTTCTGCATTCCGGAGTATTACCTGATCGAGGAGTCGAGCGCCACGTCGGCCGGAAATAACGAATGGTTCATCCGCACGCTTTTGCCGGAGCTCAGGGAAAAGTGCCGTTCGGAGGGGAAAAACATTTATTCGGTCATGGACGAGGCGGTCGCGTCCATCCCCGCCGAGGAGTTCTGCCCCATCTTCACCCCGTTCCTGATGGCGAGCAACGTGCATCCCAACGCCAAGGCGAGCTTTGTGGGGATCAGCAATTACCACAGGCGGGAGCATCTGATGCGCAGCGTTTACGAAGGCATCGCGTTCTGCCATAAATATCACCTGGACAGGCTGACCGCTTCCCGCCCGTTTCCGGCAAAGAGCATACGCCTTGCCGGCGGGGTAGCCCATTCGGCGTTCTGGTCCCAGATGTTTGCGGATGTCATGAAATACCCCGTAGAGGTTGTGGATGCGAGGGAGACCGGGACGCTCGGCTGCGCGATCACCGCCGCCGTGGCCGCGGGCGATTACCCGGACCTTCCGTCCGCCGCGGGCGCCATGTCGAAGGTGGCGGGGACGTTTTACCCCGACCCCGGGACGCGCGCCGTTTACGAGAAAAAATATGAGATGTACCGGGAAATCCTGGACGCTCTCGACCCGGTCTGGAACGATATGCAGAAGCTGATTGACGGCGGAAAACGGGAGGAATGCTGATATGGATCTGAAAAAACTCAAGGAGGCCGTGTTCGAGGCCAACCAAATGCTTCCGAAGTACGGCCTGGTGACCTTCACCTGGGGGAATGTTTCCGGAATCGACCGGGAGCGCGGCCTGATGGTCATCAAGCCGTCCGGCGTGGAGTACGGCGCCATGACGGCGGAGGACATGGTCGTTGTGGACCTGGACGGGAAAGCCGTGGAAGGCGGCCTTCGGCCGTCTTCCGACACGCCGACGCATCTTGAGCTTTACCGCGCTTTTCCGGAGATCGGAGGCGTCGTCCACACCCATTCGCGCTGGGCGACCATCTTTGCCCAGGCGGGAAAGGGCATCCCGGCGCTCGGCACGACGCATGCGGACGATTTTTACGGGGAGATCCCGTGCACCAGGGCCATGACGCCGGAGGAGATCCGAGGGCAGTACGAAAAGGAAACCGGCAGGGTGATCGTCGAAACGTTCCGGAATATCCCCTACCGCGACGTTCCCGCGGTGCTGGTGCGCAGCCACGGGCCGTTTGCCTGGGGAAGCACCCCGGGGGACGCGGTTCACCATGCGGTCGTCCTGGAAGAGGTGGCCATGATGGCCTGGCACGCGCTCGCCCTTGGCGGCGGCCGGCTGGCGCCGATCCCGCAGGCGCTGCTGGACAGGCATTACCTGCGCAAGCACGGCGCCGGCGCGTATTACGGGCAGAGCAAATGAACGAAAAAACTTATTGCCTGGGGCTTTACGAAAAATCCATGCCGGGGACTCTGAGCCTTCCGGAGAAATTGGAGGCCGCCCGGGAAGCGGGCTTCGACTTCGTGGAGCTGAGCATCGACGAGACGGACGAAAAGCTCGCCCGCCTGGACATGGCGGCGGGTGAGAGGCTTTCCCTGGTGGAGCGGATGCTGCGCCTGGGGATCCGGTTCGAGACGATCTGCCTGAGCGGGCACCGGAAGTACCCGCTCGGCAGCAGCGACCCGCCCACGCGGGAGCGCGGGCTCGCCATCATGGAAAAGGCGATCCTCCTTGCGAAGGACATCGGGGTCCGGCTGATCCAGATCGCGGGGTACGACGTATACTATGAGCCGTCCACCGGGCAGACGAGGCGCCTGTTTGCGGACGGCCTGCGCCGGAGCGTGGAGCTGGCGGCGAAAAACGGCGTGACGCTGGCGTTTGAGACCATGGAGACGCCCTTCTTGAATACGGTCTCGAAGGCGATGGAATGGGTGGAAAAGGTCGATTCGCCTTACCTGATGATATATCCGGATTCCGGGAATATCACGAACGCCGCGGCGGCGGAGAAAAGGTCCGTCCTGGACGATATGGAAGCCGGACGCGGGCGCATCGCCGCGGTCCACCTGAAGGAGAGCCTGCCCGGAAAGTTCCGGGAGGTCCCTTACGGAACGGGGCACGTCGATTTCCGGTCCCTCATCGGAAAGGCGTATTCCATGGGCGTGCGCAGGTATATGGCCGAGTTCTGGTACGCCGGTCGGGAGGACTGGAAGGAAGACATCCGAAGCGCAAGGCGCTTTTTCGCTGAAAAATTTGAGGAATGCGGCATCCGGTAGGCCCGCGGCCCGGGCGGTTCCGGGATGCGGCGGGACGTTCCGGATGAAACCGATCCGAAAAAAGAGGTGTGCGAACATGAAATATGGAATTTACTTTGCGTACTGGACGAAAGAGTGGTCCGCGGATTACAGGTATTACATCGACAAAGCCGCCGCGCTCGGTTTCGATATCCTCGAAATTTCCTGCGCTGCGCTGCAAAGCACCTATACCGACGACGCGCAGCTGATTGCGCTCAGGGACTACGCGAAAGCGAAGGGAGTCACCCTCACGGCCGGCTACGGCCCGACAAAACGGCAGGACCTTTCTTCCGGCGACCCGGAGACCTATCGGAACGCGACGGCGTTTTTCCGGGAGACGCTGCGCAAATTACAGCTGATGGACATTCATCTTCTGGGCGGCGGCCTTTATTCTTACTGGCCGGTGGACTTTTCCCGGCCGGTCGACAAGCCCGGGGCCTGGAAAAGGTCCGTCCGGGGGATGAAGGAGATCGCGAAGATAGCGGAGGACCGCGGCGTGGTCCTCGGAATGGAAGTCCTGAACCGGTACGAGGGGTACCTGCTGAACACCTGCGAAGAGGCCCTGGAATATGTCGATGCGGTGGACAGCCCCAACGTGAAAATCATGCTCGACACGTTCCACATGAATATCGAGGAGGACAATATCGGCGCGGCGATCCGGCGGGCGGGCCCTCAGCTGTGCCACCTGCATCTCGGCGAGCAGAACCGCCGCGTGCCCGGAAAGGGCAGCCTGCCGTGGGCGGAAATCGGCCGGGCGCTGCGCGACATCGACTACCGGGGCGCCGCCGTGATGGAGCCTTTCGTCATGAGCGGGGGGACGATCGGGTCGCAGATCAAGGTCTGGCGCGATTTGGTCCCCGGGTGTTCCGAAGCGGATCTCGACCGCGACGCGAAGGGAGCGCTCGGATTCGTAAAGCATGTTTTCGGCATCTGATTCTTGCGGCCGCCGGGGGATTTTTAAAATACGGGGCGGGCGGCGGCGCACTTTTCCCAGAAGT
>ENA-UOOK01005309-UOOK01005309.1-fermentation-metagenome-genome-assembly--contig:-NODE-5309-length-13003-cov-21.477294_pt1 | contig 13003 bp, 14 predicted proteins | sample MGYA00245777_ERZ724023 | MGnify/ENA primary metagenome ERZ724023 (study PRJEB28704, sample SAMN03018312) | fermentation metagenome | biome: anthropogenic terrestrial biome; feature: soil... | reverse complement strand
AAGACTTATCCTACCAGGATCCTGTTACAAATGAAAAATACATTCCTTATTGCATAGAACCATCCCTTGGTGCAGACAGAGTTATGCTGGCACTGTTAATAGACGCATATAATGAGGAAACGCTGGAGGATGGAACAGACAGAGTTGTATTAAAGCTGCATCCTGCATTATCTCCGTTTAAAGCAGCCGTATTCCCTCTGACTAAAAAACTTAATGAACCTGCAACAGAACTTTATCACACACTGCAAAAGCATTTTAATGTTGATTATGATGATGCTGGGAGTATAGGTAAAAGATACAGAAGACATGACGAAGCTGGAACTCCTTACTGTATTACCTTTGATTTTGATTCCTTAGAGGATAATTCTGTAACAGTAAGAGACAGGGATACAATGGAACAGGTAAGAGTGAGAATTGATGATTTAGTAAAGTTTATTGATGATAAAATAACATTTTAATGGACAATAGAATAATGCCAAGCGATAGCTGAACAACAGTTCGACTGTCGCCCGGCAATAGTTTCTCAATTGTTCGGAAATTGTTCCATAAGGGGTGATTTTTATAAAACTATCTGACAGACAAAATACGATTATTGATATAATTGATAAGAACCAACCTATAACGGGAGAGGCCATAGCAGAAAAAATAGGACTTACAAGAGCTACCTTGAGACCTGATCTGGCAGTCTTGTCCATGTGTGGCTTAATTGATGCTAAACCCAAGGTAGGTTATTATATATCTAATAAAAAAAATAACAAAGACATAATTGAAAAACTCTCTGCGGTTAAAGTTTCGGAAATAAAATCGTTGCCTGTAAATGTGACGGAAAATACAAGTGTTTATGATGCTATCGTAACTTTATTTTTAGAAAACGTGGGAACACTTTTTGTAGTTGAGGATGAAGCTTTAAAGGGAGTTATATCGAGGAAGGATTTATTGCAGGCTGCAATGGGAGGAAAGGATTTGACAGCAATTCCCGTAGGCGTAATTATGACAAGAATGCCTAAAATCATCTATTGTTCTGAGAATGATTCAATAATAGAGGCAGCAGAAAAAATAATTGAAAACGAGGTCGATTGCCTTCCCGTTGTAATAAATCTTCCAAGCGGCAAAATTAAGGCTATAGGACGTATTTCAAAAACTAATATCACTAAAGTGTTGCTGGAAATATCCAGGTAAAGAGGTACCTATGGAAAAGATAAATATTTATGCAGTTTCCGATTCATTGGGAGAAACTGCGGAACAAGTTGCCAAGGCTGTAATAAGACAGTTTGACATAGCAGATTTTGATATTAAAAGAGTATCATACGTAAACGATAGAGAAACAATAGACAATTTAATCGAAAAAGCTTCTAAGGAAAATTCCTTTATCATATTTACTCTTGTTGTTGAAGAACTGAGAGATTATTTAACGGAAAAAGCATTTGAAAACAATATCGGAGCAGTAGATATAATGACTCCTGTACTTTTGCCGCTGGTCAAGCAGTTAGGTCTTTCTCCAAAACATGAACCGGGTCTTTTAAGAAAGCTGGATGAAAAATATTTCAAGAAGGTGGAAGCCGTGGAATTTGCGGTGAGATATGACGATGGTAAGGACACAAGAGGCATACTCTTAGCAGATATTGTTCTTATCGGAGTGTCACGAACATCAAAGACACCTCTTTCCATGTATCTTGCGCATAAGAATGTAAAAGTTGCAAATATTCCTTTGGTTCCTGAGGTAAGTCCGCCGGGAGAGCTAAGACTCATTCCTCCGGAAAAAATAATAGGATTAACTCTTAGCATTGATAACCTTAATAAGATAAGGAAAGAAAGGCTCAAATCAATGGGGCTCATGGACACTGCAAGCTATGCCAACATGGAAAGAATTGTTGATGAACTTAATTACGCCGAAAAGATAATGGGTGAGCTTAATTGTAAAGTAATTGATACAACACACAAAGCAGTTGAAGAAACGGCATCTATAATACTTGATTATATTTCTGAAAATAAAATAATAAATTAAGGATAGTGATATGGGTGAATATAAGAGAGCGATACGAGCAATTTGAAATTGAAAATTTGTCTGATAAGGCAGCAAAAAGTAAGTTTTCCAAGGGAAGAAACGAAGATGAACCAAAGTGTGAAATAAGGACTGATTACCAGCGAGACAGGGATAGAATTATTCATTCTAAGGCTTTTAGAAGATTAAAGCATAAAACCCAGGTTTTTTTGTCTCCGGAGGGTGATCATTACAGAACAAGGCTGACACATACTCTTGAAGTGTCACAGATATCAAGGACGATAGCAAGAAGCCTGAGATTAAATGAGGATTTAACCGAAGCAATTGCTCTTGGTCACGATTTGGGACATACACCTTTCGGACATACTGGTGAAAGGATACTGAATAACCTTTGTGAGGCAGGCTTCAAGCACAACGAGCAAAGTCTGAGGGTTGTGGAATTTCTTGAAATCCATAATGATAAACAGGGGCTGAACCTTACCTTTGAAGTAAAGGATGGGATCTTAAATCATCCTCTAAGATACAACCCTGCAACATTAGAAGGGCAAATAGTCAGCATATCAGACAGAATAGCTTATATTAACCATGACATAGACGATGCCCTGAGAGCCGGAATTATTGAATCTGAACAAATCCCGGAAAGGTTCCTGGTGAATCTTGGATACACTCATGGTCAGAGAATTAACAAAATGATAATAGATGTTATAAATAACAGCATGGATAAGGGCAAAATCTCTATGAGTGATGAAATAAATTATTATACCAACGCTCTTCGTGATTTTTTATTTGAAAATGTCTATTACAATAAAGTAGCTAAAAGCGAAGACCAAAAAGCAAGTTTCATAATAGAAAAAATATTTGAATATTATAAAAATAATTTTGATTCACTGCCTGAATTTTATTTGAAAATATATGAAAATAATAATTTCAGCAAAAGCGAAATCATAAAGGACTATATAGCAGGAATGACAGATCCGTACGCTATGAAGACTTTCGAAGAATTATATATTCCAAAGCCTTGGAGACAATAGGAAAAAAGTTTTTGTTGACAAGCTTATTTTGTTGTGTTATAATTTGCTCTCAATGTAAAGAATGGTGATAGTATGCCCTATAGATTGGATTCTGATATTATAAGCAGGATTCTAAGCGAAAACAATATTGTAGATGTAATAGAAGAATTTTTACCTTTAAAAAAATCAGGAGCAAATTACAGTACTACTTGCCCCTTTCACAAAGAAAAAACTCCTTCATTTATTGTGTCTCCGGATAAACAGATGTTTCATTGTTTTGGATGCGGGGAAAGTGGAGACAGCATAAGCTTTTTAACAAAATATAAAAATTATACATTTGTAGAAGCAGTTGAATATCTGGCAAAAAAAGCCGGCATAATGCTTGAAGAAGTAAAAAAATATGCAGGTCAGGAAAACAGACAGCTTTCGGACAAGCTATATAAAATTAACAGGGATGCCGCATTATTTTATTACAATAATTTAAAACACAGTTCTGAAGTAATAAAGTACTTAAGATCAAGAAAAATTGATATAAATGTAATAAAAAAGTTTGGAATTGGATATGCTATAGATAAATGGGATAATCTGTTAAAATATTTGACCGGTAAAGGATATTTAGAAGAAGATATTTTAAAAACGGGACTTATTATTAAAAAGCAAAAACAGAACGGCTACTATGATCGGTTCAGAAACAGGGTAATGTTTCCTATTATTGATGTAAAGGGCAGAATAATAGGCTTTGGAGGCAGAGTTATGGATGATTCTTTGCCCAAGTATCTTAATTCGCCGGAATCGATAATTTTTAATAAGGGAAGCAATTTGTACGGGCTAAATCTGGTCAGAGAATCGGTTAAAAATAAAAGCTTTATACTGGTGGAAGGATATATGGATGTAATTAAAATGCACACATATGGTTATGACACGACTGTTGCGGCATTGGGAACTTCATTGACGGATAACCAGATAAAGCTTATGAAACGCTATTCAAAAAGTTTTTATATTGCCTTAGACTCTGACATTGCAGGTCAGAAAGCTGCTTTAAAGGCATTAAATATGTTTAAAAAGAATAATTTGGATGCAAAAGTAGTAATCATTCCCAACGCCAAGGATCCTGACGAGTACCTGAATAAATTTGGGAAAATTAATTTCGACAAATTAATTGAAAATTCTTTGGATTATTATGATTTCTTAGAATTTAATTATCAAGAAATTTATGAAAATTCCAATAAAGTTGAATATATAAACAAATTTTTTGACAATATAGTAAATGTAACCAGTGAAATAGAAAAAGAACTAATTTTTGAAAAATTATCAAGAAAAGTGGGTGTTTCCAAAGAGTCTATAATAAAGGAATACAATAAAAAAAATACTAAACAGGGAACTTTTGTTAAATCTGCACGACCTGCTTATGTAAAGCCACAGGTAAGTAAAATTACTACATCCCATGAAGAGGAGCTAATAAAGTTAATACTTATAAACAATGATTTTGCATTATTTTTGAAGGAGATAGTCAATGAAGACACCTTTAAGGACTTGGATTACTATAACATATTTAAAGAAATATATGAATACAGAATTAATGATATGAGTATAGATAAGGATAGCTTGAATAATATTTTAAAAAATAAAATGGATGTTGAAATTTTATTGCAGTATGACGATGTTGATTATGATAATTTAGAGGCTTTATTTAAAGATTGTATTAAGAGACTTAAAATAAAATATTATGAGAAGAAAAAGTCGATTTTGAGCGAAAGCTTAACACAATCTGAGAATTCAGCAAACAGCAAAGATATTATGAATGAAATTTTTAGCCTCGCTAAAAAAATTAAATCAACTAAAGAGGAGGTTAACTAACCCATGGACGATAATAAAAATGTTTACTCAAATGACGAAATCGAAAAAAATGCGGAAGTGTTACAAAAATTTGATTCTGTAAAAAGTAAATTAATTGAAAAGGGTAAAAGGAATGGGTTTATAACATATAAAGAGATATTAAGAGCTTTTGAAAAATTAGATATAAATCCTGAGTTAATAGATGATTTTTACAAACAAGCTGAAGACAATGACCTTGAAATTCTGGGTTTTCAGGATGACATGATTCCTGAAAAGGTTGAAGATATAGATGAAACAGAAGTAAAGGATGATGATGCCGATTTTTTTGTAAGTCAGTCTGACGACGACATATTAAAGGGAGTCAATATTGATGATCCTGTCAGGATGTACTTAAAGGAAATAGGAAAAGTGCCGCTTTTAACAGCAGATGAAGAAATTGAGCTTGCTAAAAGAATGAAAGCTGGTGACGAGGAAGCTAAGAAAAGACTGGCGGAAGCAAACTTAAGGCTGGTAGTAAGCATTGCCAAACGTTATGTGGGAAGAGGCATGCAGTTTCTGGATTTGATACAGGAGGGCAATCTTGGACTTATAAAAGCTGTTGAAAAGTTTGACTATACAAAAGGTTTTAAATTCAGCACATATGCAACATGGTGGATACGCCAGGCAATTACAAGAGCAATTGCGGATCAGGCGAGAACTATAAGAATACCGGTACACATGGTTGAAACAATCAACAAGCTTATAAGAATAAAAAGGCAGCTTTTGCAGGAATTGGGAAGAGATCCGACACCTGAAGAAATTGCCCTTGAAATGGAAATGGAACCCGATAAGGTAAGAGAAATCTTAAAGATTGCTCAGGAGCCTGTTTCGCTGGAAACTCCAATTGGAGAAGAAGAGGACAGCCACCTGGGGGATTTTATTCCTGATGATGAAGTTCAGGCTCCTTCGGATGTGGCAACATTTACGCTGCTTAAAGAACAGCTTGACTCCGTGCTGGGGACATTAACCGAAAGAGAACAGAAGGTTTTGAAGTTGAGATTCGGACTTGATGACGGCAGGGCAAGAACTCTTGAAGAAGTCGGAAAGGAATTTGACGTAACAAGGGAAAGAATAAGACAAATAGAAGCAAAGGCCTTAAGAAAACTTAGACATCCAAGCAGAAGCAAAAAATTAAAAGACTACCTGGAATAACAATAGCTGAACATTGATTGAACTATTGCTGAACAATGGGTGAATAATTGTAATATTCATAGAACGGCTACAGCCGTTTTCTATCTAATATTGGAGAGGGTTTAGACCCTCCCTTTTAATATAAAGAAGGGGAAAAATGAATCGGTTAGAATGTATAAAATCCATGGTGTTAAAATGCAAAGTTGCGGCAGATATCGGAACGGATCACGGCTATGTGGCTGAAATGCTTCTTAGAGACAATGTATGTGACAAAATAATTGCAACTGATTTAAACGAAGGCCCGTTGAACAGGGCGATTGAACATTTATCAGCGGTAAATTTAGAAAAAAGATGTGATTTCCGGCTTGGAAGCGGGCTGACTGTCTTGAAGGAAGACGAAGCGGAGACAATTATAATTGCAGGTATGGGCGGTGAATTGATTGCCGACATATTGGAAGATTCAAAAAATATTGCATTGAAGGCATCACAGCTCATTTTACAGCCCATGACCACTGCAGACAGGCTGAGACGCTATTTATACAATAATGGTTTTAGCATAATTGATGAAAGAATAGTCAAAGAACTCCATCATTATTACTTTATTATTATGGCAGTTCCCGGAATAGATAAGGTAGATGATGAAATATATTATGAAGTAAGCAAAATGCTGCTAAAAAAAAATGATCCGCTGATGATTGAATACTTAAACAGGCTGTTAGGCATAAATGAAAAAATAATCAATAGTATTGAAAAAAATAACAATAATGGGTATAATAAAAAAATAGAGCAGCTATCGAATAAAAACAAAAAAATAGAGGAGTTGATGAAAAATTAAAATCAATTCAATTATTAATTTACTGGAAAAGGAATTAAAAATTAAGCAGCAGGAATCCTGGGACAACAGTGGTCTGCAGGTAGGCAGCATGAATGATGACATAAGAAATATTATGTTAACTTTAGATATTGATTCACATGCTCTCAAATATGCGCTTAATACCAATACAAATTTAATTATAACACATCATCCATTTTTGTTTTCAGGTATAAAATCTGTTGATTTTAATACATATGAGGGAAATATAATTAAAGAGCTGATAACTAATGGCATCAGCTTATACAGTATGCATACAAGCTTTGACATGGCGGATTACGGAGTCAGCCGCAAGCTATCAGAAAAATTAAATATTAAGGATTATCATGTACTTCATGAGGTGAACAGTGATTTAAGTGGATATGGAGGAATAGGTACCGTTGAACCGCTGAATATTGTTGAATATGCCAAAATGGTTAAAGGGCAATTAAATGCAGTGCATGTTAAATTATATTGTAATGATGATAAAAAATTGATAAAAAAGGTTGCCTTTTGCGGAGGAAGCGGAAGTGACTTTATTGATGATGCCATACAAGAGAAGGCAGATGTATATATTACCGGTGATATTAAATACCATCAGGCACAGACAGCTCTCAGAAATAATTTATGTATTATTGACGCAGGTCATTATTACACGGAGTATCATGCAATGGAGTATGTCAAGGAAGTTTTGGATAAATTTGTAGAATTAAATGTTACTATATTGGAAAATAATACTGTAAAAGAAATTATAATTTAGAGGATGAAGAATGAAGAACTTTGAATATATAAGAGTTGCTGCTGCGGTTCCGGTAATCAAGGTTGCAAACCCAATGTTTAATGTAAAAGAAATTGTTTCAATGGTAAAAATAGCATATGAAGATAATAAAGCAACGGTAATACTATTTCCGGAGCTTTGCATAACGGGTTATACCTGCGGAGATTTGTTTAATCAGAGTGTATTGATTAAGGGAGCGGAGGAAGCACTTGGAGTACTCCTTGAGCAAACTAAAAGCATAAACATTCTGATTGCGGTGGGAATGCCGGTTAAGGCTGATAACCAGCTTTTTAACTGTGCAGTATTGTTGTTGAAAGGTAAGATTTTAGGTGCAGTTCCAAAGACATTTGTTCCCAACTACAATGAGTTTTATGAGAAACGATGGTTTGCTTCTTCAATATCAAGAATAAGCGATGAAGTTAATCTATGCGGGCAGGCAGTTCCTCTAAATGAAAACCTGCTGTTTAAAGATTCACGGTCGACTCTGTGCATTGGATTTGACATATGTGAGGATTTATGGGTCAATATTCCTCCAAGCTCATATCATACAATGTTTGGTGCCAATTTAATATTGAACCTGTCGGCAAGTAATGAAATAATAGGAAAGACTGATTACAGAAGAGACATAGTAAAGCTTCAGTCGGCTAAGGGAATTGCCGCATATGTTTTTTCATCGGCAGGGCAGACAGAAAGTACAACAGACCTTGTTTTTTCCGGTCATTCCATAATTGCAGAAAACGGAATAATTGTAAACGAAAATAAATTTCCTGAAAATTCAAACATCATATATGGTGATATTGACTTGGGGAAGCTTGGGAATGACAGAATCAAATTAAACACATACATGGGCAGACGGGAAAATATAAATTATCAATATGTTAATTTTGAACTGGGTTTTTCAGAAAATGACGATCTAAAAAGAGAGGTTGACCCTATGCCCTTTGTCCCTTCAAACCTAAAAGAAAGGAACAAAAGATGCAGGGAAATATTAAATATTCAGTCAACCGGTCTTTATCAGAGATTGTATAAAATTGCCGCAAAAAAAGCCGTCGTGGGTATTTCCGGAGGTCTTGACAGCACCCTGGCGCTGTTGGTGACTGTAGAAGCATTTAAAAAATTAAAGCTTCCTATGAGCAATATTGTTGCTGTAACTATGCCCGGCTTTGGAACAACCTCAAGAACATACAATAACGCAATTACTCTGATGGAAGAATTAGGAGTCACAACAAAAGAAATTTCAATAAAGGATGCGGTTATCCAACATTTTAAGGATATCTCTCATGAGATGGATGTTCATGATGTTACCTACGAAAACTCCCAGGCAAGAGAGAGAACCCAAATTTTGATGGATATTGCCAACCAGGAAGAAGGTATAGTTGTTGGAACCGGCGATTTATCTGAACTTGCGCTGGGTTGGGCAACCTATAATGGGGATCATATGTCAATGTATGGAGTTAATTCGGGCATACCAAAGACATTGGTCAGATATCTTGTTAAATGGTATGCAGAGGAAGAAACCACCGGTGAAGTACAAAAGGCTTTGCTGGACGTTTGTGAAACTCCTGTGAGCCCTGAGCTCCTGCCTCCTGACGAGGATGGCAATATTGCTCAGTTTACTGAAACAGCCGTGGGTTCCTATAACTTAAACGACTTTTTCCTTTACAATATGCTCCGTAACGGATATGAACCTGCAAAAATATATTTCCTGGCAAAAAAAGCATTTAAGAATGAATTTTCTGATGAGGTCATACTTGAAACTCTGAAAAAATTCTACAAAAGGTTTTTCACCCAGCAATTTAAGCGATCCTGCATGCCGGACGGCGTAAAGGTGGGTTCAGTGTCATTGTCCCCCAGAGGAGACTGGAGAATGCCAAGCGATGCTTCCTACGAATTGTGGATGGAGCAGCTGAACAATCTGTAATTAAGGAATTTGTACATTAATATTAACGACTAAGGCAGAAGTACAGAATGAAAAAACATATTTTAACTATATTTATGGCTGTTATGCTGTTGTTTACATCAACCTCATGTTCGGTTGATGTAAACAATAATACAGCCGTCGGATCTGATGAAGTAAGAATACATTTTATTGATGTGGGACAGGCTGACTGCATACTGATAGAGCTCCCCACAGATGAAGAAATATTAATAGATGCAGGGAATAGAGATGACGCACAGGTCATAATAAATTATTTAGAGCAACTGGGCATTGATGACATAGAATACTTTATTCTTACACACCCTCACGAAGATCACATTGGCTCCGCACCTGCTGTATTAGACTATTATGATGTTGATAAGGTATACATGCCTGATGTGGCTCAGGACAGTCAGATTTACAGGGACACAGTCAGTGCGGTTGAAAATGAAGATGCGGAGTTAATCAAGGCTAAAGCAGGAATATCAATTATAGATTCAGAGGATATAAGCTTTTATGTCCTGGCTCCTAACAGTATGTGGTATTCCGAAACAAATGAATATTCCCTGGTTACAAGGCTTACATATAAGGATACATCTTTTTTGTTTACCGGAGATGCCGAAGGTGTATCGGAAACAGAGATGATCAATGCCGGATATGACATTGATTCAGATTTACTAAAAGTGGGGCATCACGGAGGAAAGACAAGCACATCTAAGAATTTCCTGGACTGTGTTTCTCCCGAATACGCTGTAATATCTGTTGGCAAAGACAATTCCTATGGGCATCCTACGGACCAGGTTCTGAAAAGGCTGAATAATTCAGGAGCACAAATATTCAGAACAGACGAGATTGGCTCAATAACAGCAGTATCTGACGGTACTGATATTAAGATTGGCAAATCTCAAATATCTGAAAGCAATAATATCAATGTAAAATACATAGGTAACAATAATTCCATGAAATTTCATTATCCCGACTGCAGCTCTGTAAAAGACATGAAGGATAAAAACAAAAGTTTTTTCAAAAGCAGAGACAAAGCAATAAAACAAGGGTTCATCCCATGCGGTATATGCAAACCATAACAGATTTCAAGTCATCTACGATATCAATATCTATTGGTTATTTTGAGGACGGATGGTTTTCCCCACAAAAGACTCCGTCCCAATCGAATTTTATTATTTCAGATCAAAATCCTGCAAATTAATGTATGTGGGAATATCGCTTATTCTGGAAAAAACTGCAGGACTGTCCAATGAATTAATATAATAAATCAAATCTCTTTCATTATAAATTATCCATTGCATTATCTCGTCTTTGTTTTCAGGTGTTAATGAAAATATATTTTCATGCTCTTTTTTATAACTGCCCTTTTCAATAAGATTGAACTGCTCATAAATAATATATCCGCCATCATTTTGCAGGGCTATATATTTTGCATCTTCAGATTTTTGGTCTCCTGCACAATATGTACCTACAACACTCTTAGGCATATTTTTATAAGAATTGTATGAGATTACACCGGCAAATGTAATCAATATAATTAATAAAGCAACTATACCTTTTTTATTCATAACGTATTCCTCCCTTAGCATATATTACCATAAGGGAATTTATTGAGCAACAATTTATATTTAATTTATTATTTCCAATGTTTTAGTTTTATGGTATAATTATTAAACAATACTAACCACATAAAAAATATATTTGTTGATATGACCATAGGAGGATTATATGTCAAAGTTGGTAGTTTACCATGGCAGTTATATGATGGTGAAAAAGCCTTATATAAAATATGGACATTACACGAAAGATTTCGGTAATGGTTTCTATTGTACAATTATTAAGGAACAAGCCGAGAGGTGGGCAAAACGTTATGATACTCCGGTAGTAAACATTTATGATGTCATAATAAATGACTCATTGAAAATATTAGAATTTAATGATATGTCAGAAGAATGGCTTGACTTTATAGTGAATTGCAGACAAGGCAAAGAGCATAGTTATGACATAGTCATTGGTGCAATGGCAAACGACCAGATTTATAATTTTATATCTGATTTTATTGATGGAATAATAACAAGAGAGCAGTTTTGGATTATGGCTAAGTTTAAATATCCAACCCATCAGATTAATTTTTGTACAGAAAAGGCTATTACTTGTTTAACATATCGTGATTGTCAGGAGGTTCTTGAATGATAGGGAGAGAAGAAAATAAATCAAATGATCTGTTTTTTACGTGTAGTTTAATAGATTATATATCAAGAAAAACAAAAAATAAACGTGTGGTAGTAGTTGAAAAGCTGGGAAAAATAAGAATTAAAAAAATATTTGATTTGGCAGACGTTTATCATAGCTGCAATATTGAACAGGTTGCCGATGATTTTATTAAAGAAGCAGATATTCCTAATGGAATATTCGACAACATCAAAGATTGTTATTATGCAATTCCGACACATTGGGATATAGGAAAAGTTTATAAACGTCTTATACTTGGCGTTGCCAAAGAAAAAAACATTGAAATAATAGATGCTCTGTTTGCAGTATATAGTTCCTTTATTTGTGATTTAATTGATGATTATAATGGGAGTTTCTATTATGAGAATCCTCAATATATATTAAATACATATTTAACCGGAAAAATAGATTAGAAATAAGATTCAAAATCACGATTTGTCGAGATGTTTGGAGATCCGGTAACTAATTCGATGAATTTACAAAAAGGTAAAATTAGGGATATTGTGAGAGAAGTAAAATATGGGACAAGTAGACCTTCGCTTAATGATGGTAAATATAAATATATTCGTATGAATAATATTACATATAATGGAGAATTAGACTTATCTGAACTTAAATATATAGATATACCAGAAAATGAAATTGAAAAATGTATAGTACAAAAAGGTGACTTGCTATTTAATCGGACAAACAGTAAAGAATTAGTTGGAAAAACGTGCGTGTTTAATCAAGATGAATCTATGATTATCGCTGGATATATAATTAGAGTCCGAATGAATGATAAAGCTTTGCCAGAATATCTATGTGCTGTTTTGAATTCAAGATATGGAAAAGAAACTCTTTTGAGAATGTGTAAAGCTATTGTTGGGCAAGCAAATATTAATGCACAGGAATTACAAGATATTCAAATACTAATACCACCGATAGAGTTGCAATATGAGTTTGTAAAATTTAGAGAACAGGTCGACAAATTGAAAGTTGAAGTACAGAAAAATTTAAATGAGTTGACAACATTATATAATGCATTGATGCAAAAATATTTTGGTTAATATACTTATATTGTGGCATACTTCTTTCAAAAATGATCGGAGTATTATATATGAAAGAAGTTTTAATCAGAAAAATTGAACAAAATATGAAGGCAATTCTTGACAACAGCCAAATAGAACATCTACACAATGTTTTATTACAGTGCTTATAT